>SMTZ1_10000180_pt1 | contig 53113 bp, 53 predicted proteins | sample DeeMarSWOR136_30_FD_25667 | JGI IMG/M metagenome (IMG submission 25667) | reverse complement strand
CAAGGTGAAGCATTGAAGAAATGTATTGAACATGGTATTAGAAAAGAGGGGCTTGAGTCCTTTTGTGCTGGTGTTCGTTATCTGAAAATGCCTGTTCTTGATATCGCGAAGAATCCCGAGAAAGCCCAAGAGGAGATTCTTAATGAGGGTCAAGAACTGATTAAAACTCAGGGGGCAGACGTCATTGTACTCGGATGTACAGCATTATCCCATGAGGTAGATCTCAAACCAATCATGAAAAAGCTAAGTGTCCCTGTTATCGATCCATGGGTTGTAGCCATTAAGACTGCTTTCATGCTCGTTGAGTCTGGACTGACTCATAGTAGGATGGCATATCCATTTCCACCAAAGAAAAAAATCAATGAGGCTCCCTGTCTAAAAGGAGCCTTTGATGACATCCTGATGCAAGAATAGTGTTCTAGTCCATATTATTGTCCCTTTTTAATAGTAGGAGAATCAGAATCAGAACAACAAGTGCAAGTACTGCAAACATGAAGTATGGAAGTGCTAATCCAATTTCCATTACCCATCCACCAGCAATAGGTCCTAGGAACAAACCCACTCCTCCCATGCTCTCGACAAGTCCAGCATGAGCTCCCTTCTCAATATCGGTAGCTGATACGACCAGATAAAGCGCACCAAGGTAGCAGAAACCAACTGCTATTCCAGAAAGGACCATAGCGATTGTGAAGATCCAAATGTCGATGAATAGGAACAACATAAAACCAGACAGAGCAGATAGTATCGCTCCTGCAATTATTGCCCATTTCATGTGTTCTCCTGATAGTCTAGCAATTATGATGAATGTCACTGTTCGTGCTAGGTTCCAGATTAGAAGTAGGTTTCCGAAATCCTCTATTACGAATGGATATCCCAAATCTTCGAGTATTTCAATGTACGATGGAAAAAGGCCTAAGATTATTGTCGAAACAACACCCCACAACATTACTGACAGATATGATGCAACAAATAGTGGGGAACTTTTACTCACCTTTCCTACCTGGCCGGTTGCATGGTCAGGAAGAATTCCAACATTTGAAGATGAAGTCATTGGTTTTCTTCTATATCCTTGAAGAAACACTGCAACAATCATCAAAGCCAGAAACTCTACTCCTAGTACCACGAAGATTCCTGAGGTGTCTCCGTATATGCCTGATAGATACGCTATCACCATCGGAGGTAAGATCATGGATGCACTCCACGACGTTGAAAAGTTTCCTAATGTAGCCACTTCAGACTCTGTTTCGAGTTCACTCACCATTCCTTCTATTGTAGGTGCAACAAATCCAAAAACAAACCCCTCGATCGCTCTAATTGCAATGAGTTGCCATGGACCTACAAATGGCATAAGGTAGAGTACTATAACAATGATATATCCCCCGGTAGAGAGAAGTAGAGTCTTCTTTCTTCCTATATTATCTGATAAGCGACCACCGATTGCTGGTGAGAACATATAGACGAGTCCAAAAATTCCAAAAGCTAATCCAGACTCTAGTGGAGTTCCACCCATTCTTGTGGAATACCAAGATGCGAAGATTTCAGTGGTTCCGAGTGTGAAGACTGTAAGAAAAGACGTGATATATCCTACAATTCTGTTTCTTCTTCTAATATCAGGTGTGAGATCCGGTGTTCCATCTACATCTAGACAGAATTGCTCTACTGGTTTGGCCATTTACTCAAATCCTTCTACTTCAATTGGTGTGTAAAATCAGTACCAAGGATTTTTGCATTGTCAACAGGTTCAGTCCCAGGCACTGGAAATGCGACAATAGTATTAGCACCTGCGTCAATCATTTTTTGTAGTCTCTTGATGCAAGAGTCTTTGTCGCCAACAAGACAGAGTTCCTTCAACATGTCATCAGTGATGAGTTGTGACAACAAAGTGTCATCGCCTTTCTCCGATGCCTTCCTCATCGCAAGTGTGTCCTCGGGTTTTACACCCGCATGAGACATAAGCGGACCTCCTTCTTGAGAGTGAGGCAGATAAAGTTTAGAAAATTCACGAGCAATATTGAGGGCATTATCAAGATCGTCATCAATGACCATTGGCATATAGGCTACCATCTCATAGTCATCTAATGGTTTTTCAACTTTCTTTGCTCCTTTTGCTACACAGTCCCAAGCAAACTTAACGTAGGATGGAGTGCAGAAGATTGATAGTATTACTCCATCGCCAATCTCTCCTGAGAGCTCTAGACCTTTCGGGCCTTCAAATGCCAAATAAATCGGGGCACTCTTTCGGACTGGTTTGAAGACGAGTTTGATATCTTTTGCTTTGAAAAATTTGTCCTCGTGATTGATATTATCACCGGTCATTATTTTTCTCACAAGGTCAATACAAGCCCGTGTCCTAGACAATGGTTTATAGTCATAGATGCCCATCTGGTCCATCCAGAATGGAACACCAGAACCCAATCCGAAAACAGTCCTCATGTTTGAAAGCTCATCGAGAGTCGCAAACTCCATAGCAATTAGTGCTGGGTGGCGAGAATACGGATTAACTACACCCAATCCTATCCTGATTCTCTTAGTTGCCATGGCTGCAGCAGCTATATATGGAATACCACCTCGGAAGAAATAGTCTTCCGCAAACCAAGCTGATCCGAGTCCTGAAGATTCAGCAACCCTTGCTAGTTCAACTGCATCACTGACTGGAAAAACTCCTGTCATCGCAACACCTAGTTCTTTGAAGCCTTTCATTTCCGTCAAATCCTTTCAAAATGGAAGAAACGAGGGGTTAAAACCCCTCAGCTAGGGAAGTTTCCCAAGTTCCTCTAGATAGTCTGCAACAAACTTCAGATTCAACATCTCAAGAGTTTCGCGAGTTGGCCAGCTTGTCTTCTTGTCCCATCCATGGAGCTCATAATAACGATCAAGCATTCCATCTAGTTCCTCTTGCGAGTTCTTTTCACCCTTCAGCGGCCCAGACGCTGCGCCTTCATTCATAAGCCGCCATGGAAGGTTATCATGTTCTCGTGTAGCTCCTCGGGTGACATTGAATGCCTTCTCGATTGTACAAACGCGTCGACCTGTTAGCATCATTTCTTCTTCTGACATCTCGATTCCTGTAGCAGCTGCATAGAGTCGTGCCATGTTATCTGGGTTTACACCATATGCTGCAGTGGATGTGAAAACACAGAAGCCTAATGCTTCAGTTATTTCATAGCAATCTTCGTGCCATCTAACAATCTCGGCTCGATATTCGGTAAAGTGAGGCGATGCCCATTTCTTATCTCCAGTGACCTTTTCAATGACCTCAATCGCTTCTGGACTTGCACCAAATTCCGCAAAGGTTTCAGTCATGAGATGGTCATTGCCTCTTGGATTCACTGCAAACGCAAGGGCATACGCCTTAGCAGATCTTGTTTCCACGTTAGACTGTTCAAGTCCCTTGGCATTCATGATAGCCCATTTGTAGGAATCTTTTCCAACCTTCTTTGTAGCGATTTTCAGCCCATCACCAAGGAGGTCGCCTAGGTTTCCATCTCGAAGAGCAAGTTTCTCAACAGTCTTCTTCACCTCTTCCAGCTTGCCCCAATCTAACTCAAGCCCATCAGTGTCCTCCTTTGTGAGGACTCCTCTAAGATAACTTTCAATCGCCCACTGAGTGACCGTGCCTGCAGTAATTGTATCAAGCCCCAATCGATTACAGATTTCATTGAGAATCAGAACACCCTCGGTATCTATTATTCCAGGACCATTTCCAAGTGCACCAAAAGTTTCATACTCTGGTCCTCCACTTGCAATGCCAGCATTTGGTCCCTTCTCAATGGTGGAGTATCGATGACATCCTATTGTACATCCAAAACATGCTACACGTCGTTTCAAATAGCCTAACTCATTTAGAGCTTGACCAGTTATAGGATGAGCATTTTCTGTGTATCCTGTCTGCCAATTTTTGCCTGGAAAAGCATGAAGCTCATTCACAGCACCAATCGAACCAGATGTTCCAAACTCATGCAGTGACTGTGCTCCACTGTCTTTCCTGAGTAACTCACGCATCTCTTGGGCAACCTCAGCAAATTTCTTAGGGTCTTTCACACGGACGGGTTTCGTACCCCTTACAGAGATTGCCTTCAGTTTCTTTTTGCCCATCACAGCTGCTCCTCCACCTCTGCCAGCAGCATGGTACAACGAACATTGAATCGAAGCTGCTCGTACAAGTCGCTCACCTGCGGGTCCAATATACAATCCTCTGGAGTCTTCACCATGCCACTCTTTCAGCAGCGCATCAGTTTGAATGATGTCCTTGCCCCAAAGCTTCTTCGCATCTCTTACTTCTACATGGTCATCCTCTATCAGTATATACACTGGTTCTTTGGCAACTCCATGTACGACAAGATGATCATATCCTGCGAATTTGAGTTCTGCTCCCCAATGACCACCAGTATTGCTCTTCAGATATAATCCTGTTGTACATCCCACAGTTGTGACTGAAGTACGCCCTGACGCAGGAGCGGTTGTTCCAGTCACAGCACCCGGTGCAAAGATGATGATATTTCTAGGATCATCCCACGTGATTGATGGATCTTTGCAATAATCCCAGAGTATCTTTGCATTGATTCCTCTTGATCCAACATAGAGTCTGCGCCATTCTTCAGGAATATCCTCCAACCACGTTTTGCCTGTCCCAATATCAACATGTAATATCTTACCTTGATGTCCGTACATTTATGCAACCTCCTTCTTGAGCTCTTTATACTTGGTCATTCTAGATGAGCGGAATTTCTTCTTCATCTTTGACGTATCATCAGATTCGTTTACCCATTGAAGTGCCCCTGGAACACAGTGCTTGACACAATAAGGGTCACCTCCACACAGATCACAAAACATTGGTTGTTTTATTTCAGGGTGTAAGCGAATAGCATGATATATACAAGCATCAACACAAGCACCTTGTGATGTACAGAGTTTCTCATCAACTGTGATTATTCCAGTCTTATCATCTCTTGATAGGGCTCCGTTTGGACAAGATGCAATACAGGGATGCGACTCGCATTGTTCACATAGAAGTTGCAGTCCTAGTGCGATATCCTCTTTCTTTAGAATCTTAATTCGACCTCTAGATGAATCAAACAAATCTTCTTTTGTAAGAGAGCATGCAAGTGAACACTGCTTGCATCCTGTGCATTTGTCCATATCGACAAGTAGCAGTTTCTCCATTATGCTTCCGTCCGTTGTTTTATTAAAGTGGAGTTACCTTGAATGAACCTGCATTAAAATCCTATCATTGTCGTTCTGCTTCATCATTCATATCGGTCAGTCCAGAACCCATTGAAATGGCCAATAGACGAAGTTTATGCTATTATTGCAAATAAAATAGTTTGAAAGAGTGAAAAAACTCTGGGCATTTAAAATCGTTTAAAGTTCGTTAAATAGATTATATTGTTTAGATGACCGGAAGCAATAGGTTTTAAGACTCTGAAAGTGGGACCTAGTGTGTGATATCTGTGAGCAATACAGATGAAGGCGACAGACCTCCGGATGAGCTCTTGGTTGATAGCATGGAAGAGTTTGACCAGACAGGAGATTTCCGTGAAGGTGTGCATATGCTACTTTCACATCACCCACCCTCCATGTATGGACACTGTCTCCGTGTTACATTCTTTGGTCGATCAGTCTACTTATGCGGACGCTGTAGCGGAATCTATGGTGGTCTTGGGGGCGGGCTACTTATTCTCTTCATCTTTCGAATTCAGCTTAACCCTGAATGGTTCTGGTTCTTTGTTGCAGTAGCATTGGGTTTCACAACTGTTATTGATTGGATGAGTCAAAGACTCACTCCAAGGAAAACGACTAACTTTGTAAGAGCTTCAACTGGCTTTATGAGCGGATTAGCACTTGCTATAATTTTCTATCTTGCCAACTTAGCCTATATGCTAGTGGCACTCGCAGTAATGAGCGCTTCAATTGGTCTTGTGGGACTGATTGAAAACAGACGTCGAACTGCACGTTATAAGGAACTCCAAGCTGAGCTGGAAGCAATTCCTGAACCAACAACATCCTAGCAGTACATATTTCATACATGCCAAAGGGTTTTATTCCGGATAGAATTTCATCCACAGGTGGGTTGACATGATCCCATTCGCTAAGCCAATTATAGGTCAAGAAGAAATTGAAGCTGTAAAACGCGTTCTCCAATCTGGGATGTTGGCTGAAGGCAAAGTATCTCGAGAATTGGAGAAGCTATTTGCAGATTACACTGGTACCAAGTTTGCCACCGTGACAAATAATGGAACAACAGCTCTTAGTACTGCTCTTGAAGCAATGGACATTCAACCTGGTGATGAGGTCATCACCTCTCCCTTCACATTTATTGCTTCTGCGAATTCGATTTCGATGGTTGGAGCAATTCCTGTTTTTGTCGATGTAAAACCAGATACTTACAATATTGACCCTGATCTTATTGAGGATGCAATCACAGACAAAACCCGTGCAATTATGCCTGTGCATATCTTCGGAATGCCTGCAGATATGAAGCACATTATGGAGGTTGCAAACTCTCATGATTTGTTAGTCATAGAAGATGCCTGTCAATCCCATGGAGCAGAAGTAGAAGGAAAGAAGGTGGGTTCTATTGGACATGTTTCTGCCTTCTCCTTCTATGCTACAAAAAACATGATGACAGGAGAGGGTGGAATGATTACAACAAATAATGAAGAGCTATATGATGAAATTTTAATGGTCAAGAATCATGGTCGTGGCAAACAGGGGGGGTATAGTCATTATAGAATCGGATATAATAATCGGATGTTAGATTTCGTTGCTGCAATTGGAATCGAACAACTCAAGCGACTACCTGAAGCAGTCAAGCAGAGAAGAAGAAATGCTCAGGAATTTGATGACTTCTTCTCAGAGTATGAGTCAATCAAACCACAGGTTGAAGACCAAGGACTCAAGTCATCATATCATCTCTATGTACCTCGATTCTACTCTGAGAAGATGACCAGAGATGAAATTGTTACTGCTTTGAGAGCTGAGGATATTGGATCAAGAGCAGTCTACGCATTACCCTGTCACAAACAGGACACTTATCTCAATATTCAGAAGTGGCGATGGGCGAAATTCATCGACTATCCTGATTATTCTGTAGTCAACCTACCAATATCAGAAGAAATCGGACAAAGACACTTCGATATTCCGATTCATCCAATTCTTTCTAGCGAGGAAAAGGAACAAATCAAGAATGCCTTCGCTAAGATATTAGACTAGTCCTATCTAAAGTAGTGTAGTATTGAACGCAAGTCCTTGGAATTTACAGTCACTGAAGCTATATCACTTACTCTTTTGTCAACTGGATTGTAGGCGATGCTAAATGCTGAAACCTTGAATAATTCTATATCATTCAACCCGTTTCCAACACTAGCAACGTTCTCCTTTGAATATCCATTTTCTTGTGCATGTTTCAAAATAGTTTCTGCTTTTTCAGGTCCACCCATAATATATTTCACAGTTCCATCATGAGCACCATTCTCTGAACCTAGGATGTTAGAATATGCAAAATTAAGATTCAATCTTTTGGTAAATGGCTCCATGAAAAACTGACTGACACCACTGGAGATACAACCTACTTCATAACCCCATGCTTTCAAGGTATCAACTGTTTCAGCTGCTCCTGACATTAATGGCAATGAATCAATAAGGCCCTTGTACGAGTCATCAATTGTTATCCCCCTCCAAATCTTTGAGCCCTCAATCACAGATTTTCTGAGGTTCATGTTCTCCTTAGACATTCTTTGGAAAAGTGCCATGTATTGTTCTGCTAATCCAACACGTTCTGCAACAATGAAGGCTGCGCTTGAGCCATCAAAAAGCACACCATCCAGGTCCAATGTGATTACCTTGATCTCTGAAGTCATGTTAATAACCAATTCTTGCCTTGTTTCCTTTGTGCGGCTACACTAGTAACAGTAATTATCACTTTTGATTAGGACTCGGTTGTCATGAACATTATCAGGAAGGGCGGTATAGGTACTGTTAATGAAATTAGGAAGAAATTCAGAAGAATCCGATCTGAAGACGAGCTCTCCTTTGATGTTGGTCGAATGAACAGAGACCTGCTCAAACGAATGCTTGTGATTTGTGGTAGAGTAGGTGACAAAAAGGCTGAACAATATGAGAGAAAAGCCAAAGATCTTGAATCCGATTTCATTGTCGAGAAGGGTCGATCCTGGGTGCTAACGCAAAAGACAGTCAAAGAGAACTATGACCCCAACTACCACAAAGGTGTTCTTCTAATAGGAACAAATAAGGAACTACCGGCAACACAGATCTCATACGATGGTGTATATGCTTTTACTGACTATTTTATTCAAGACCTAGATGGAGATGGCATTCCCGATTTTCCGTTTGGACGCATCTTTGGAACTCCTGAAACAGTATTGTATCACATGGATCCCTTCATTGTCGATAGTGACATCGCTATTGTTTTTGACAGTCAACCTAGTAGATCTAATAGACATGTACAAGCACTCGTAGAATTGGGATTCGATGTTGAAGTATTAAATCGATACTCTAAGAGCGATGAAAGACTACTCTCAGTGAGCGAGTTTATCCTTCAATTCTCAGATGGTGTGTTCACATCACGTATACATGGCACACCGGACAAATGGGCGACTCATAACTCAGTCATCCTGAGTCATGATCAAGCCTCTAGGATTAAATTTGAAGGATATCCTGTTGTGTATTCAGAAGCCTGTAGTACTGCACAAGAAGGCCCATTACTGAAAGCATTCTTGAACTCTGGCGCCTCTTACATTGGTGCTACACTTGACACAATGAATAATATGAAGCCCTTTGATGATTGGCGTACGTGTGCGTATTGTGATGGATGGAAGTTCGGGTTTCTAGATCTTCTAGATTCCCATGAATTGATAGGTGAGGTAAAGGTTGCAGTTGACAAGACCTTGGCTGAGAATCTTGAACCGAAAGTCTTTGAAGAGCTAGAGAATGTAAGAAATGGAGAAACAACGACTCTCACAATCGATAATGCTGTTTCAACTGTTGAGTGGATCTTATTTGGTAATCCACTTCGCAGGACCACAGTTGGTCCAAATGCCCAATTCACACCTGGAAAAATAATTGTTGATACCTAATCTATTTCCTTATCTTGATGGAGATTATTGATCCAATAAGTCCTCCAGCAGCTCCTATCAAGCCCATGATGAGTATAGCTATGGCAACATCGAGTGGATTGTTTCTGAAGCTAAGTAACCACTCAGACACTAAAAATACAATGAAATAGCTAAATATGGTCCCTATAAAACTGATAGTTATGCCATTCTTAATTCTAGCCACCATGAACCCAACAATAACTCCTGTGACTAAGGGGGTCAAGAAATTCAGTATAAAGAAAAATCCAAAATTCAAGAGTATGACCACAAGTATCATCATACCGAATCTTACTGATGGACTATCTAACCTAGATTTTGGACCGCTCTCCATTTTCACTCTTGATTCTTTTCTTTTGGTATCGTTTTAACCCTGATGTTTTGATATAGAATATTTGATAAATTCAAATAATATTGCAACCCTTTCAACAAGAATAAGGAGTAGTACTAGACTGGTTCTTACTTGCAATACTATTTTAATAGAACAAGCATAAGCGAGATATTAATCTGGCTGATGTCCTTGTCTTTCCTAAAGTGATGTAATTGTCATTCCATGTCAAAGTTCCAAAAGGTTACGATTTACTCTCTTCTGTACATTCTTGGATTTATCCTGATATCCAACCTGTACCTGAATGCACTGGAGAAGGGTTTCTTAGTCGCATCTATACTGTCGGGAATAGACACGTGGCTCTGATCATAAGACAAACTAAGCCAGGAAAGTCATTAAATGTTAGTCACTCAGAAACAGATATCGTAAAGCAGAATCTAAAAGCGATGTTAGAGCGAACCTTAAGCTTAACAGTCAATATTGATGGTGCCATACTTCAGATACGGAATGATCCCATTATTGCTCACCTTGCGCCTAGAGTTGCAGGTATTAGACCATATATGTCTCCAACACCGTATGAAGCACTGATTAAAACAATCATACAGCAACAAGTCTCATATAAGTCTGCAAACATATTCACGAGAAGAATGATTCTGGGACTTTGTAGACCAATATCCTTCCAGAGTCAATTATTGTACTACTTTCCAGATGCAAGCACATTAACAAATATTGGAATAGATGGCCTTCGCAAATTTGGATTTGGATACAAGGCTGAATATATTCACCATACTGCAAATCTTATCGCTACTAATGAATTAGACATTGACTCACTCGTGGGAGCTCCATATGAAAAAGTCCTTGAAACACTTGCACCAATACACGGTATAGGCGAATGGACTGTACTTGTTCTATCACTGGCTGGTTTAGGTAACTTCAATGTGTTTGCATTTAATGATCTTGTGATTCAGAAGATATTGGGGAATCTCTACAATCAAGGTGAAAAGATGAATACAAATCAGGTTCAAGAACATGCTCAGAATTGGGGTAAATCTGGGACAATGGTTCTATATTTACTAATGTGCGCGGAGGTCCTAGGACTCATCAACACATAAAACAGGTAGAAAATCCATAAAAGGCGTCTAGTTGAAAAAGCAAAAGAAGAGTCAGGTGAAATACCTTTGTCTAAGGTAGGAACGAAAAAGAACACAAAGTTGTGGCGTATAAGGTCTATGTTCCTTAAAGAACTTAGACTGATTCAGAATGACAAATTTGCCTTACTCTTAGTGTTTGTCCTTCCAACTATGATTATGGGAACTATGTATGCAATAACTAATCAGGCCGCAATCGGTATTTCTCCTGAAACAGGAAAGAATGAAGGTGCAATTAGATTAGGTATTGTTGATATTGACCCAACGGATACCTACCCTGGAGAAGATCTATCTGAGAATTTCACATGGTATCTGTCAAATAGTCCTGACTTTATTGCTTTAATCTTTGAAACAGAGGTAGAAGCACTAGATGCATTATACTTCAATAGAATTGAAGCTTATGCGGTAATTCCATATGGGTTTGAGGGTAACATAACTGGAGACATTCCCGCTTTTGTTGACATCCATATCAGTAGTACAGATTTTGAAATCCAGACTTCAGTCTTCTCAAAGTTTAATCGTGTTGTTCAAGAGTTCAGAGAAGAGCATGGTTGGGTAAAAGGCGAGATCTCCAATGAAATGATCTCTGAGTTTCAACCACCTGGATCCAGCGGATTTGAAGCCACATTTGGTGTCTTTCTTATTGTCTTTGCAGTCTTCATCGGAGTCGCAGCGACTGCCGCTCAAGCTATAGTTGGCGACATTCCTCTTAATAGAATGCTTTTAACACCAGCAAGTAAGATGGAAGCGATTCTAGCAAAAGTCTTTGCTTATTTCGTAGTTGGAATGTTGCAAGCTCAATTCCTCTTAGTTCTCTGGCAGTTACTATTCAATATCGATGTTTGGGCTCAATATCTAACAATGAATATTGTTCTTGCACTCATGTCTCTCTCTGGTTCTTCTCTTGGAGTTTTAATCTCGACTCTTGTTACTACGAGACTTCAAGCAAATCAGTCATTTCTATTCTTACTCTTTGGCAGTATGATTGTGGGAACTGGTTTCATGGATGTGGGACTTGTTGATGATTATTATCCTCTTAATCTTGGTCGTGTCATGATGGCAGATACTGCATTCAAAGGTGTTGCACTTGCTGAGTTTACGAGTGATATCTTAATCATTCTAGAGTTGTCCTTGGCTCTAATACTGATTGCATGGATTATTTTTACGCGTAGAACAACTCTTGCATAGGTGCATCTTTCATTTCAATCCATGTGACAAGAGCCTTAAGTTCTGATTTCACCCCATTAGTATTCACAAGGAGGTTTGATAGCTACATGAGTGTCGTTAAAGTAATTGAACTGATTGGAGAATCACCCAAAAGTTGGGAAGATGCCTGTAAGAATGCCCTTGAAGTCGCTGCAAAAACAGTTAGGGGTATTGTAGGAATAGATGTTGATCATTTCACATGTAAAGTGACAGACAATGAAATTACTGCATTCCGCGCGAACATAAAAGTGGCTTTCAAGTATGGCGCTTAGGTTTTACAATTCATATTGCTATAATCATTCAAGATGAATTTTGGGATCTGATATAATCAGATCCCTTTTTTTTTAAAAAAGAAATGGTATACTGGAGAGAAAAACTACAACTGCATTGTTAACTCCATGAGCAACGGAAGGTCCCAGAAGATTGTAGTTCCTTTGCTGAGCTAGAAAGCCTAGAAAAATTCCAAGCACAAATCTCGTTGGTAACCCAATAATATCCAAGTGTATTGCGGCAAATACAAAACTGCTAATCAATAAGGCAACGACTCTGTGATTTGATGTTCCACGAGTCCGAAAATACATTTCCATTCTTCTCTGCATGAACCCTCTGAAAATAAGTTCTTCAGTGAAACCCACAAATACCAACATCGTAATTATCCATGCAAACATCTCTGGCCAATTTCTAGCTACGAGGAGTTCCTCCCCAATTGGAGCTGGACCTGTTGCTTCTGTCATAAACCATGAAATCAGTATATTTGCACCAAGCATTGTCGCTCCAAAAACTAATCCAAGAATTGCATCAATAGGGGAAACCATATTTTTGATACCAATTGCCGATTTTGGAAGTCCGTATTTTCTGATATAGTACATTGGAGGAATGACAAATGCAATCTCTGCTAAGGTCAAAATCAGCATTGCTAATGGGTCAATGTAGATATACCCACTATAAATGTCAATAAAAATCAAATTTGCCGCCATTAGTGGAATCATGATAACCACGGTTCCAATAATCATGAGAATCATGCCCAGGGCTGTGTAGCCTAACACCCCAAGCATCTGATTATTATTGATTTGACCCTCCAAAAAAGTTCCAGGTTCGAAGATTCCAATTCCTGTTGCTTCTTCAAGTTCGATGCTGTCTGGGTCTTCCATAACCAAAAGGGGCAACCTCAAATTCATAGGATTTGTAATCGAATTAAGCATTTGGTTTACATCATAACTATGATTGCTTATTCCGCACAGACTTTATGTAGCGTTCGATTGGTTAATTTGGAGAAAGACACAACAAAAGAACTAAGGATGTTGAGATATACTGTGGAAGAAGCCTTTGAGCCTAAACGACGAAGGGGAACTGTGTTACTTCTATCCACTATTATCTTTGTAGGAAGTATTGCTGGATTATATGCAATACCTCCAACATATACTGATTCCAATTTAACAGTCCGTGTGGCAATTATTGATTCTGGAATAAACATCAATCAGGAGCTTGAAACACGCGTTGTGGCATCTAGGAGTTTTGTAAATACATCATTTGGCTATCTTACAACCGATAACACTACAACAGATAGTAGGCCTGGAGGAGTCACTCATGGAACCTACATTGCAAGTATTATTGCATCGGAGGCTCCTGATGCAGCTATTGTCAATGCAAAGGTTGTCGACTCAAATGATATCGCCACTCATACTGCAGTTATTGAAGCTATTAGATGGGTTGTCCTTGAAGAGAATTGTAGTGTCATTAATCTTAGTCTTGGAATCTTCCCCACCTATAATGATTCAATTGGTGATGCTGTTCGATGGGCATTTAATCAGGGAGTGAGCATTGTGGCAGCAGCGGGAAATAATGGACACAATGGAATTGCTGGAAGTTCCGTGGAGTCTCCTGCGATCTACCCAGAAGCTATTGCTGTCGCTGCGGTTGATGAGTCTAATTCACCATATTCTTTCTCAGCAATAGGTCCATTACGAGATCGCATTATGAAGCCTGATATTTCCGCTCGCGGTGACTTTCACACAAATGGCAAAACAGTTTTAGGAACTAGCTTTGCTGCACCAGTTGTCGCAGCAGGAGTTGCTCGGATTATTACACATTGCCTAGCAAATGGTTGGACTTGGACTCCTGGCATGATTAAAGCGGCAGTAATGATTGGTGCATCCAAGCTTCCATATGAAGAATGGCAAGTTGGAGCAGGACTCTTTGATTTGAAGACAAGCCAGCTCTATATTGACTTCTCCCAGAAAGAAGAAGGGTTACCACTCCTTTTTGCAATCACTCCTACAGAAAGCCCATTTTCATTTGAACGGTTCTTTGTTAACCACACCTCGAGAATCCATGTGTCTATCTTTGCATCAAGCAATGCAACCTTTTCTTTGAACTATCGAGGTGTAGCTGAGAAATGGATAAGAGGTCCTTCTTATGTACATTTAAATCAAAGTGGCAATTTTCATTTTGACGTGAGAGTAGAATCTCCAAATGCAGTCGAAGATTTCCAAGCATCCATATCAGTTACATCTTCTGGATATCTGGAATTGAAAATTGAACTTGATTTCGAAGCAATCGTAGCATTACGTGAAGTAGCATTTGACATTAGTCATACATCTTGGTCAATAGATTCCTCGTATGGACAATTTCGGAAGCTCTATAGAATACTTACAACTGTTGGTATAGCAGTAGATGAACTTAGGTATCCTGACAATATTAGTCTAGAAGTATTATCATTATATGATGCTGTCTTCGTACTCGATCCCTGTGCTTGGGAGATTTCAGTAAATGGTTTATCGTATGACAAAATACAGCTCTTTTCCTATACTCCTCAAGAATTGGCATCATATAGTAGTTATTATGAAAATGGGGGCAATCTACTTTTAGTTGGGCTTACAAATTCAAGCATTAATCAAAACCAGGCGAATGAATTATTCTCTCTATTTAATATTACACTAAATAACGATAGCATACCTGTCATTACAATTGTTGTCAATGGAGTATCATCCACTGAATTAATCACTGATATGATCCAACATCCAATTACTGATAATATTGACTCATTTGACTACAATGGCTGTTCTCTTAATTACTCCGGTAATTCTTACGAGATTGCTTGGAAAAATGTCACCTTTCAGGATGAAAATGGAACTCTTTATTCCGAAAGACGGACTCTGGTTGTTGGTCTTGAAAACATTAATGGTGGACGTCTCATTGCGACTGGTAGTAATTACTTCTTAGACAATTGGGCTCTATCACATTTATACAGATCAGAGCATGATTTGATTTTTGTTTTACAATCAGTATATTGGTTGCTTCGCTATCTTGAAAATTAAAGAAGAGGAGCAATCTTTTCAGCTGCTGTATTCGCAGCATAAACTAGGAGTCCCGTTTTCACTCCCTTGCCGGCTGCAAGAACAAGTATTGCTTTTTCACCAGCACTCTTCATGATCATCAGACCCTTCTCATTGGTCAAAAGGATCTCTTCTAGTACTCCTTGATCCATTCTCTCAGCAGCAAGGTCTGCAACTCCCAAGATTGATGCAGCCATTGCTGCTATCTCAGCTTCTTCAAGACCTTGAGGAACAGCTGATGAAATAGGTAATCCTTCTTTAGATAGAAGCATCCACGCTCGAATTCCTGCAGCAAGTGCAGTAGCTTCTTCCATTATCTGCCGTAGCTTCTCTTGCAGCTCTTCGAAGCTTGGGTCAAACATGGCAGCCACTCTCTTCTCTCTCTCGACTAGAATAATTGTCACTTACAAATGCGCATTAATAAAGTTTGCATGATATATGTAGCTATAACGATTAGAAGACTACTTTAGAGACTTCTTAGAAGCTTAGATGATTTGACGGTGGATTTCAAGCATGAGTTCAATATATCGACTTGATTCAACAACTCCAGCAGATGCAACAATTGGTTGGAAGAGAGGTGTTCGAGTTCTTGGGGTATCTGAAAGTTTTGTTAAGAATGATATGCGAAGCATAATGGTTGGAGTAGTAATGAGAGGAGATCTAAGGATTGATGGTTTCAGTGTTTGCACTCCTACAATTGGAGGCAGTGATTCCACTGATGAGCTAGTTTTGATGTTCAATCGTCTTAATCGCAAGGACATCCGAGCATGGATGCTTGGAGGTTCGGTAGTCTCATGGTTCAATATTGTGGATATCTCTGAACTCTACCAACATACAGGAACACCTGTTATCTGTATTTCATATCATCCTTCTGAAGGAATTGAAAAATATTTGAAGGAATACTTCCCGAACGATTGGAAAATTCGTCTTGATCTTCTTGAGAGAATAGGAGAGCGAAAGCCTGTGCATCTTCAAACTGGTCACACTCTCTACCTCTCAGTTGCTGGTATTGGTCATTCTAGAGCAAAGAATCTACTTGACAAATTGACAATTGATGGTAGAGTTCCTGAGCCAGTAAGAGTTGCAAGAACAATCGCTGCTGGATTGCATCGTGACTTCATCAGAACGATTCAATCTAATCACGAATGATTTGATCTAATTCGATACCCATTCTCTTAGCATTATCAATATGTTCTCTGTAAATTTCCCAGAAGGTATTTTCAATTATTTCCAGCTTCAATTCTCTCAAAGAATCTATACTGTTTTTGAAGAATTGATCAAGGATTTTGGGAGATACACCTGATTTTTCCAATGCAAGTGTATGTATAAGCATATCAATTATGTCCGCACCCAAAACAATCCGCGCCTCGATACTACCAGATTCCATGAGATCACTCCAGATTTCTACTATGAAATCTCCAAAGAACTCGCTACTCTTAGATAGTTGATGAATTGCTTTCTGTTCAGCTTTCACTTTTCCCTCTTTGAGTTGTTCACCTCCAAGCTCCACAGATGCCCGAGGGATATCCGATATTATGACCTCCGGAAAGTCATGCATGGTGGCCATAAAAGCAACCCTCTCTAGATTGACTCGTTCTCCGTTATCAGCAAGACTCTTTGCAATTAAAAGACTCACAAGAACTGCTCCAAAGGAGTGCTCTCCAACTGATTCTTGTCTAGTACAGTGAACACCTGCAAGTGCCCATCCATTACGTCCCAGCCCCTTCAGTATTTCGGCATTTTTTGCAAGGCTAATTATTTCCTGATTAATATTCAACGTTCTAACCCCATATTCCCAATATTTGAAAAATGAAGATGTGGGGGATTGAAATCCCCCAAGAAACGACCATGAACCTACGAAAGTATAATGGTTCCATTGATTATTGCGCGGCGGTAGTCAATAGTCATGTTAATCATAGCATCAGTTACCCACTCGTTTTCTTGATACTCTACCATGTCGGCTAGAATAGTTCCATTATTATATAGATTACCTCCAATAGTGCTGGCATATTCACCACCATAGTCGAGTGCCCCGATAAATCGGTCCCAAAGTGTAGCGTTTATGATTCTAACTGCAGCCAAGTCTGATCTGGGTACAACGCTTGTCACAATCCAAGAAGGTCCAGATCTGATTGCAATATTTGGATTTCCAAGATATCTTTGATCAGCTTCTGCTCCTATTACAAATGGTTCACGATTTGTTATATTACAAAACCAAGTAACGTTTGCATACTCCATTGCTGATCGGATGCCCATAATACTCGCACGTACTGGAGCAAAAATTACAGATGCGTTGCCCAAATTTGGATTCCACATATTTCTAGCATAAACGTCTGCTGTTGTTGAGTCATTGTAAGATCCAACATATTGTATTGGAAGAAGACTCACGTTTCCCAGCGTTTGGTTAGCATAATTTAGACCTTGTATAAATCCATCAATCAACTCAATCACTGTTGGGTCTGTTGATACAGAACCGATAATACCAACTATTCCCGTTCGATTCACATTATCAACTGCAAGATGTGCAGCAAGAGCTCCCGCCAGAAATGCTGCTTGATCATTTTCGAATGTTGCTGAAGCTACATTATCTCTATTTACAAATCCTCCAATGAACCCAAATTTCTGATATACGTGATTAGCTGCAACAGTGTCAACTGCAGTTGCCAAACCGGCTTGAGTTCCAATTACAATGATTAAATCATGATTTCCTTCAACTGAAATTCCATTGATCGTACTCTGCAAGTCGTCAACATCATCTGCTACTATGAGATCATAATCAACGACGACTTCTGTTTCATACAGTCCTTCAACTGCTTGGTCAATGAAACTCCTATCCCCATATCCAGGGTCGATAACGACAACTGCAATTCTTGATGGCACATACTGATTTGTCAAGAATATAAAGCCACCAACTGCGGAGAATATCAATATCACGATTATTACTGACGAAATGACTCCTGACCTTGAGCTCAAAATTATGCCTCCGTAGTCGTTAAAGTCGTTGCTTTGAACCATCGATTTAAACTTGTTGCTCTAAGAAGTGGGGTTCTTTCAGAGCCTTTTCCATTAAGAGTATCAGTTATAAATGCGTTAGCATGACAGAACTTCAAGAAACATAGTGCTGGTTGGTGTTATGCCCGGAGATACATTAGGAGAAGTAGCAACACTCCTCGAAGACACATTGAAGGTTCATCGTTCTGTAAGCAATGCAGTTCTGTGTACAAAGGAGGGTGTTGTGGTAGCTGCTGTGGCTCGAGGAGGAGAGAATGACCCTCGTATAATCGCCACAGTGTCTTCAGCATTAGTTTGGGGTGGTGCCTCGGCTATGCACCACTTGAGAAGCTCTGGTCCGACACATCTAATTCACTCAACTAGTATTGAGCGAATTCTCACAATTGTTCAGCCACACTACCATCTGATTATTGTTATTTCAAAAGCTGATGATGCAGGACTAAACCTTCAATCATTAATACCTGCATTTCAATCTCTTGCAACACGAATGGAACTTGTCATGAGTTCAACAAGTGTATTTGGAAAACAGACCATTCTGGGTAGAATTGTTGAAGAGATTCCAGAAGTCACACAAGGTGCACTACTAACTCTTGATGGTCTTCCTCTAGGCTCTGTAGGTTTCAAGGACGAGGTTGAGGTAGCTGCTCTGATGGGCTCCCTCTTTGCAAATGGATTGACATACTCTGAGGGTACTGACTCAATCTCCGTTGATACTGCCGGGTTAAGGCTATTGATTACAAGAGTGGATGATACCCGTCTCTTGGCAGTTGTATGTCCAGGACCAAATCCGGATGAGATTGCTCAAAAGGTGCGTCAAATATTAGATGGAACTACCTAATCTCCACCTGCTTCCACTTTTTCATGTCTGACTGTGGCTTCCGCAGCCTCATCATCAATGAACTGAAATTCCCATTCTGTTAGATTTATTGTAATGAAACAGTCCTTTCCACGTTCAGGACAATCAATTCGAATAGTGACATGGTCCGATTTGGATTCGCGAATCTCTGGATTTAGACATCCATCCTCAAGCTTCTCCATCAAGAACATAACATATGCTTCGGTTATTGTGTTAAGACTACCTTTCATGAGTAGGTCTCCAAGTTGGTCCAAATAGTGTCGTTTCTTTCTACCTTCACGGACTACTTTTACAAGACCAACTTCTTCCATTCTTGAAATGTGCCATCTGACTGTATCATGATGCACTCCAAGAGATTCCGCCATCTGTTCTTGATAACATCCCTGATTGTTGACAATGAATGCGAAAATTTTTTGCGCTGTATCACTTCTCATTGTAAGGTAAGCCATTTCTGCTTCTTGAGACCTCAACATTCGAGGGTAGTAGAGCCTTTTTCCCGCAAACTTGAGTGACTTAACCAGTCCTTCGCGTTCTAGAATTCTAAGATGCCATGTGAGTGTGCCCAGTGGAGAGGAGAGTATGTCGACTAGTTCGAGAAGGTATGTACCAGGATTTTCACATAACACTTGGTATAGTTCTCTCCGGAACGGATGCAAAAGTAATGCCATTCGTTTTTGCCTTCCCATGGCGTGGTCCTCTATTCGCTTTCAACAATCAATTGATTTCTGTGATATAATTGCTTCGACTCTTAAATCTAAGCAATTATACGTACACTATTTAATCGTACGTAACTCTTAATTACAAAATATCAGAGTCAAGCCTTGATGTGCGGCATAACTGGGATTGTTACGAGCAATCTTGACAACATTGGTGAACTTCTTGTTAAATGTAGCAGTAAGCTGACTTACCGAGGATATGATAGTGTGGGTGTTGCTGCAGTCCACAATGGGCGTGTTGACCTTAGGAAAGATGTTGGTACCATCGAACATGTCAACAGACTTCTTGGTCTTTCTAGAATGAAGGGAGACCGTGGAATTGCTCAACTACGGTGGGCAACTTATGGTGCTCCCACAAAAGCAAATGCTCAACCTCATTTTGGCTGTGATGAAGTCTTCTATGGTGCGCACAATGGAAACATCCACAATTATGTGGAATATAAGAAGGAACTCATTGATACTGGTCATATTATACGATCTGAGAATGATGGTGAACTCTGCGTTCATGCAGTGGACAAGTACTATGAAGAAACGGGAGATATGTTTGAAGCTGTCCAACTCTCTACTCAGGATCTAAAGGGTGCGTATGCATATGCTGTTGGCCGTGCTGATAAACAGGAGATATATGCAGTCAAGATGGGCTCCTCATTGGTTGCGGGAATTGCCAATAATGCAACAATTGTTTCAAGTGACCTTCCTTCAGTTCTACCTCTTACAAACAACGTTATCTATCTCGCAGATGGCGAAATGCTAGTTCTAACCCCTGATTATGTGAAAGTCTTCCGAATAGAAGATGGAAAGCAACTCGAGAGACCATCACAGATTTCGAATGTTGATGCACACGCTGCAGAGAAGGGTGGATATCCTCATTTCATGCTCAAGGAGATTAATGAGCAACCAAAAGTAGCTCGTGATGTCATTGGTATTCTTGAAAGCCCTATGTGTGAGGAATGGTTGCGACTCCTAGAGAAGGCATCCAGACATTACTTGGTTGCATGTGGTTCATCATATAATGCAAGTATTGTCGGTACATATTACTTCAATAGACTCGCAGGAATTCCTATGTTTCATGCTATAGGTGGTCAGTTTCAACCCATGTATGGAGCTACCATGGATGAAAATAGTCTATGTCTCTTGGTTTCTCAGAGTGGAGAAACAAAAGACATACTGAATGTTTTGAATTTAATAAAGAACGAAAATTATGGAAAAGCTTTGGGAGTATTGAACGTCATTGGAAGTACTCTAATGTTTCAATCTGACTCATATATTCCAATGGCTTGTGGATATGAGGTGTCAGTTCCTGCTACAAAGACATACTATTCTCAAAGCATTATCTTTGCCTATTTAGCTGCTCGATTGGGTGAACGAAATGGGCACATTGATTCCTCTGAAGCAAAAGCTTTCATTTCCAGACTCCGAGATGACCTGCCTTCATTAACTCAGACCACTATTGATAGAACAGGTATTCTTGCAAAAAATCTAGCGAGAACCTTAACGGATGTAAAAGACCTTTATTGCCTAGGATATGGTTTTACTGATGGCGTTGCAAGAGAGGGGGCTCTAAAGATCAAAGAGATTTGTTATAATCATTGCGAGGGAATGTATTCTTCAGAATTCAAGCATGGTCCTCTCAGCATCGTGACGAAGAACTATCCTGTCATTTTTGTTACAACCACTGAAGATAGCTGGATGGTGATTAATCACATCAATGAAGTAAAAGCAAGACATGGCAGAACTATTGTTGTTGGCGAACTCGAAGAAACTCTTGAACCCTATGTTAAAAACAAGCAAGACTATCTAGTTGTACCAAAGTCTGAAATACTAATCAATCCAATCCTTGATGTGATACCCCTTCAATTACTGAGCTATTATCTGTCAGTTGATCTTGGAATCAATCCCGATTTGCCTAGGAACTTATCGAAAACTCTTACAGTTGATTAGCTTATTCTATTCCTTCTCTCCTCCAGACTCACCGATTCGATAAGCTCTCATTGCTGAAGAAGTTACAGTTCCTGCATCAAATCCATCACGAATGTTAACAACTTCCTTCTCATCCAATTCCATAACTCTGAGAAGTTCCTGTTTCTCATCCAAGACCCACTGACCAAACACTGATAGACCATTTTTGGTTTCACATTCCAAGAGACCTATATTCCCAGCACCAGACCACCAGCTGAGACACTTCACAGTATGCCCGAGCTCTTCTAACATCTCAGTCCAGAGCTTCTTCAGGAGAGTCGGTCCATGTATGTTACGAAAGGCAATCAGAAAGAACCCAGTCTTTCCTAGAATTTCTTTATTGATTATGTCAAGCTCTTCAGCAGAGAACAATTTCATGAGACTCAACGAAGAGTCAAAATTGATAGAACATAAAAGCTAGTCGTTATGGGTATGAAATAGTTGCTTCTCAATTGGAGTGATCATATTGAGTCCAAATTATGTTTCAAAGGTGGGACTTTTCTCTTCAGACCCTTGGTCTCGTCGAGAACAGAGCCTTGATACATCCTTTCGCCAGCTAGGCGTAGAAACCTTGCAAGTTATCCCTTGGAAAGTGTCGAGAAATGTCTCTACTAATAGACATGAAATTACAATGAATGGTGTTGACCTCTCGTTGCTAGATCTCCTAATAGTACTCGACTTAGGAGCAAATGATATTGGTACCTTCTTCAATCGTGTGGGATTACTCTCCGCACTCACAGAAATGGGAGTTGATGTCATAAACTCTGTTTCATCAATTCTATTGATGAGAAACAAAGCTGAAACTATGCGCCGCTTGATTTCAGCAGGACTGCCAGTTCCAAGGACACTCATAACTGAATCAATTGATGACGCTGCAAACTTTGTCAAAGAGCATTTTCCCTGTGTATTAAAACCAATCACTGGATTTGGTGGTCTTGGTGTTCAGCTAATAGAGCGAGAATTTGATCTGGATAACATCTATGATTACTTAAAATTCCATAGTCAAATGTTTGGAAAAGGTGCTTACCTACTTCAAGAATTTGTACAGAGTCCAGGATTTGATATTCGCGCTCTTGTGTTGGATGATGAAATCATCGCAACCATGCAACGAGTTGGTGGTACAGGGATTACTACAAACATCCACAGTGGTGGTGTCCCTCAGAAAAACACACTTGATGTGACTGATCTATCTGTGAGAGCAGCAAAGTCTGTTAAAGGACGGTTAGTTGGTGTGGATATTATCCCAGATGTTGATGGAAATCTTTGGATTCTGGAGGCGAATGCAACACCAGGGTGGAATGGATTGCAACAGGTCACTGATTTTAACATATCAGACAGACTGGCTGAATCTCTTGCAAGAATATAGTTGTTCCATGCGAAACCTTTTAAGAAGGCTTCTTGCGAAAGACGCTATCGAAGCACCCAATGTGGTGAACGAAATCCGTCTTGCATAGCAAGACTCGCAAAACGAAATTCTAGGACGAATTCCTTTGACTGAAGCCGCAGAAGCCAAACCAGAAGATGTTGAGTTTCTTCGAGCGAAACTCCGTGAACTCAAAGTGCAAGCTCGGGACGAACTTGAGATCCTTAGACGTGACCGAGATCAAATGAGAGAATACAAGAACATTCGAGATGACCACAACAAAGAAGTCAGGAGTCTCATTGAATCAGTTAAAGCTGAACGTGAAGCACGCGATAAGATAAACAAAGACATCTCAGAAGCAAAGGATCGAAGAACTGCTATTCATGCTCAACTAAAAAGTGTATATGACGAAATCAGAGAGCTTCGAAGTAATCTTGTTGGTAGCCCATCTACAGACCAACGTCGAATGATGCGTCGTGTTGAAGAACTCGAGTGGCGTCAACAGACTGACCAACTAACAAGAGATGAAGAGCTTTCTATTGTCGAAGAGATTGCAAAGATTGAAGCAAAGCTTGTGAAGATTGGTCAAGAAAAGGAGAAACAAGATCGTATTAGTGAGCTTCGGAGACTTGCAAGAAAACTAAAGGAAGAGGCTTCAGATGCTCATGAGAAGGTCATTGAATTCTCTGAGCAGTCACAGATTCATCATCAAGAAGTCGTTAGAATCCGACCCCAGCTCGAAGAATACAAGAAGTCAGCTGATACAGCTCACAAGAATTTCGTCGAATGGTTAAAGAAAGTTAAAGATGGTGAGGCGAAACTCAAAGACCTTCGAACACAAATCGAAGAGATACAAGGAAAACTTAGAAAATTCACGGTTGAGAAACGTGACATTGAACGTCAGGAGATACGTGACCAGCAAAAAGCCCAAGAGCGAGAACGAGCCGAAGAAGCAGTTGAAAAGCTCCAATCAGGCAAACGACTTACTTTTGACGAGTTCATCCTAGCACAACGACAAGTGACCGATGACAAGAAAAAGAAACCAAAGAAACGGTCGAAAAAATCTGAGGATGCAGAACTTACGGAAGAATCTGAGCTTACTGATGAAATAACTAATGAAGCAGCCAATATTGAAGAATCTTCAGATAATATTGAGGATGAATAGTCTTCATCGTTACGATTGAAACGAAACAACAATTGCTGAATTAGGGGGGTGATTGTGAGTGAGTAGTCGAAGTGAGAGACCGGTGAGTCGTCGTTCTGCAACGACGATTTTCTATTCACTTGCTTTGGGTTCAGGTGTCATGAGGACTTTCTCTGTTATATTCGACATTGTTGCATTGAATACTGTAACTATCACCCCGCTTGCATATGGGTTTCTAGCTCAATGGACAAGCTTTGTTGTAGCGCTACTAATGCTCTTGTTCTTGAGCATCAGAAGATCAGTAAATGGGAAAAAACGAGCTCTGGGATATAGTTTGGATCCAGACTTTGGTCGTTTCCGTCTTCTCCCCAAGACTCCAATGTTTTATATCATAATAGCTGGATTATTCGCTGGTATATCTACTCTTTTCTATTATATCCTGGCTGGATCTTCTGATGCATCAACTGTTCTACCATATGGACAGCTAGTAATTATCTACCTTCTCGTAGGAGATTTGCTAGCCGAGAAGGACACACCAACAGTCATTGAGATTCAATCAATCATATCAATTCTCTTTGGGGTACTTTTAGTTGGAGCGACCCCTGGCGGGTTTGACCTCATAACACTACTTATTGTGCTAGGCCCATTAAACATATCATCAGCTTTTTTGACTTACTTCCAAAGAAAGACAAAACGATATGAGTTGTCTCCTGGTCTCCGAGTAGACTCTTTGAACATGAGGTTATGGATATTGCTTGTTTTGAATTCAGTTATGAGTCTAATAGCTTTCCCCTTCATGAACGAATCCACTTGGCAATCAATGGCAATCCAATTTATACCTCTACTTGGGTATATGGTTGGAGGTTCCCTAACTGCGTTTTTTTCGATTGTGATGTATATACGAGCTCTTGGTCGTGGAAAGATGGCTGTTGTCAATTCTTTATCATCAATCTCAGTAGTTCTTAGCATTCCTGTTACTCTTATTGGCAATCTTTTGATACCCGGTGCATTTGGAGTGCTTGACGCGGATTCGTTCTTATGGTCGTTAAAGATCTTTGGCATTATACTGGTAATGATTGGAGTTCTAGCCTTGGAAGCTTCGGATGTTCGTTCATTTGTGCTCATTAAAGTGAAACCGTTAACTGGTGACTTACTCCCTGAGCTGTTTGACATCAAGGGTGTTGAATCAGCAGCGGCTCTTGCAGGACATCATGATTATCTACTGAGTATTAAAAGCAGAAATCTGACCAAAACACGTTCTTTGATTCTGAAAAGGATACAGAAGATTCAAGGAATTGAAGATGTTGAAACCCTTGTAGTAATGAAAGAATATACATGATAGATTAAGGAGTTGAGAGTATGACAGAAAAAGTGCTTGCATATATTCTGATGGATCTTGAACTTGGAAAGACAGATGATGTAGTTGAAGCCCTTCGTAAGATTGATGAAGCTACTGCTGTTGCTGTGACAACAGGAAGTTACGATGTAGTAGTTCTTCTTGAAACAGCCAATCTAGAGGAGCTTTATGAAATTACTGTTCAGAAGATACACAAGATTCCTGGAATTAAAGAAACTCAAACCGCAGTAGTTGAAAAAATGATGAGAGTTAGGTAAAGACATTCAAGATTCTATTTCCTAGTTAATCATGTTTTTATTTTTTCAGTTAAATAATCCTATCGAGATGTGGTTAAATTGGATGAGGTATCAATCTCTGGACTTACAAAAAATTTTGGTGACTTGGTTGCTGTTGACCATATGGAACTCAGTATCCCTGCCGGTACTATTTTCGGACTTCTAGGTCCGAATGGAGCTGGTAAGTCAACAACTACTCGTCTATTGAGTACTCTTTTACATCCAACTGATGGAACTGCAGTTGTAAGTGGTTTTGATATTATTGAAAATCCTGTTCAAGTTCGCGAAATCACAGGTGTGCTACCAGAAGAGAGTAATCACACTATCTACCCTTCACTAACCGCTTATGAGAATCTAGAGTATTTTGCTAGACTCTATGAAGTACCAAAAGATGAAATTCATGAACGAATTGAAGAGCTACTCACTTTCATGGAGCTCTGGGAAAGAAAGGATGACAGAGCAGGTGAATTGAGTACTGGGAACAGACAACGACTTGCATTATGTCGAGCAATTCTTCATAGACCTAAGGTTTTGCTTCTAGATGAACCCACTTCCGCCTTAGACCCAATCGCTGCTAAACGTGTTCGAGAACTTATACTTAGTTTGTCTCAAAGGTACAAACAGACCTTCTTCATAAATTCACACAACCTGCCTGAAGTTCAAAGAATCTGTGATAGGATTGCTATCATAGATAAGGGAAAAGTAGTACTGCATGGATCAACAAGAGAACTTCGGTCTAAACTGTTAGCAAAACAAGAGTTTCGGATTCGGGTTGTTGGTGATATCGGAAAGGCAAGCTCGGTTGCTAAGTCTATGAATTTCGTTGAAGAAGTAGAAGAGGAAGTCGACTCAATATCGGTGGTAATCGAGAATCCACTAGAAAACAACTCGACATTGATGCAAGCTCTACTCTCAAATGGTATTAAGATAGTCGAATTTGCTGAAGAAGAAACAACGCTTGAAGACCTCTATCTTGAGGTAGTAAAAGGAGGAACTGCATAATGGCTCTGGACAAGTCTTTGATTGTTGCGAGAACCGACTTGAAAATGGCATTAAAAGTAGGCTATGTAAAATACGGTCTTATAGGAATAACAGCAATTGGACCTATAATGGTGCTTGCCACAGTTGGGATTATCATCTTTACTGCACCAAATGCAACTGAATTGTATGTAATTATGCAAATGTTGGGCCCAACTATCTCCCCCATGCTTGGTTTAATTGCAATAATTCCTGCATCCCTTATAGCTGCGAATGCTCTTGTAGGAGAACGAGAACAGAATACATTGGAACCTCTTCTTTGTACACCACTAACTGACAGAGAGCTACTCATCGGTAAGGTTCTAAGTTCTTTCATACCAAGTATAGCTCTTCTCTTAGGTTCAGTATTGGTTTCAGAGATTGGGACAATCTCAATGTTTTTGATAGCAGGCTATGCACCAATGCTTGTACCAGATATATCAGGATTGTTTCTTATCCTCACTGCAGGTCCACTCATGATATTAGCAATGAATTCAATTATGATTCTAATTAGTGGAAGAGTCCGGCGTGTCTATGAGGCATATCAGATGTCTGGTGCAACTGTAATGGTTTTCATTTTACCAATGATTCTGCCAATGATCACCCTGGAGTCAGGAGGTATTGATCCTGCTGCAGTATGGTTCTCAAATATCATTACAATCCTCATTGCAGCAGCATTATTTGTTGTCACTTGGGGTTTGGCTTATAGCAGATTCAACAGAGATCGAATGGTTTCCCTTGTTTAGAAAGTGAAGAGAGCTTCTCGCTCTCTTCATTATTGTATTGATGGTTTACTCCTTGAGCTTCTTGAGACCAAGAGGATACCTTCTGGCAAGGTCTCGATAGATTGCTTTGAACCCTGTCAATTCTTCTCTATGATGGTCTTGGACTTCCCCAATGACCTTGGCTGGTACTCCAACTGCAATCATGCCATCAGGAACATCAAATCTCGCCCTTACTACTGCTCCCTCTCCAATGATTGCCCATTCACCTACCACGGAATAATCTGAAACTATCGCTCCCATCCCGATAACTGCATCATCTTTCACAGTGGCGTTGTGAATTATGCATCCATGACCCAATGTTACATTATTTCCAATTACTGTTTGCTCACTAGGTCGCGCATGAATAATCACATTGTCCTGTATGCTTGTTCCGTTACCAACATGAATCTCGCCATAGTCTCCTTTCACAGAAGCTCCAGGGGCAATATAGCATTCTTCACCAATTGTGACTTTTCCAATTACTGAAGCTGAGTGACTCACATAGGATGTTTCCCCTATGACAGGTACTCTCTTCTCGAACTCATAAACAGCCATTTTGACACCAATGAAGTCAAAATGTTACTCCGTTATTAGGTTGAAGGTAGGTCAAATACTGTCCTGACCTTCTCCGAAACGTTAAAGTTTCAGCTATCCAATCGTAGTGACATTACTCATCACTCAGAAGAGCGTGTTGAACTGTGAGTAAAAGTGAAGAAGCACCGGTCTTTCCAATCCTTAGAGGTGAATCTGTTAGTGAAGCTGGGGAGTTCTCTGGCAGAGTTGTGATTGTATGTGAACCAGAAGACCTAGAGAGAGAATGGGCTGCAGATTCTATCCCTGTTTTACATCATGATTTGGAGGCTTATTTTAACAAGAATCCCGACTCGATGAAACGCCTATTTGAAGAAGTAACAGCAATACTTGCGGAATTTGGTGAATCCATAAGCCAATTCGCAACATACGCAACTCAACATGGAGCTATAGCTATTGTAAAGGTGATTGATGCAACGTATGTCCTTGAGAATGATATGCATATTCGAATTGAAGCTGTAGAAAATCAGGGTGATGTTTTCTTTATTGATTAAATTGGTTAAGGATCCTACAAAGACCGCTTTAATCATCAAGACTTTATACCACCCATGAAATGATGAGGGTGAGGAGAGCAATGAGCAAATTGGAGGAGGTATCATCAAAGCGACTAGTCTTAATTGATAGCTCGACTGCGAGAAAGAATCATATATTTATGCTCGCAATTAGTTTGCTTATTGGACTTGTATACACTGCATTTCTCTGGATAGTCTGCTCAACAATTCGTACTGTTATGTCTACACTCCTCCTATTCATATCTCAGATTGCTATGGGTTTTCCTGCCACAAGAGCATATTATGATCTTGGAGTATCTAACCGAGAGAATCTCCAATTTATTGACCCTGCAAAAATCTCTGATAATGGGAAGCATCACACTGTAGAGATTCATCTTGGTGAAATCCCACTGATTTTTGAAAAGATTGACATTAACATCTCAAAATTTGACAAAGGAAGTTTAGATGATCTAAATGACCTTTCATGGTTTGGAATACTTGTTTGGGCTGCTATTTCATCAACATCATTCTTTTTTGGGATTGGTGGACATCCATTATGTCTTCTTGGTACTCTTGTTTTTCTTATAGCTTCACTCATGAGCTATCTAAGTGGTTACAGAATAAGACGAGATTACGGTTTTGAAGATGATCTAAGTCATCTCCAATATTTTGTTGAAAAAAGATTGTGGGATATAGACACAAGTCTATCTGAAATTAGAATCAAAAATTTTGTACATGTGATTGAACGACGAACAAATTTAGTTCTAGAAGATTTCAGTGTCAAAATAACCTTCCCTGACGAATCAAGCTTGAATTATCACATGGGCTTTCCATCCAATGAACTAGAGCGTATTGTTGTTAAAACAAAGAACGCCAAAGTGCAGGGCATCTATGATAGACTAACATATGAACCTATAATTCAAGAGAATGGTTGGAAAGTAAAACAAACTGAAACTCCCTCGGTATATATTGTAGAGATTCTTAATGAAAGATCATCCTTCTCCGTTAATAACAGGACTTCATTTGTTACAAGTCCTTCACTGATTGATGAAGCGGCAAAAATGACTGCTAAAGTTTTTTCTGATATACATTCTCTCTTGATTTTTAGTAATTCGTCATGACTAATTACGATAGTCATAAGAGGCCTCAAACCACAACGATTTTAGAAACACTGCAGAAAAAAGAAGAGGACTCCTACTTGAAGGTCAAGCTAAAAATCGAAACACAGTGGCTTGAATTAGAACGAAAAAGTATGTCTAAGCTATTACGGGAATATGAACAATGGGAACGTGAAACTCTCAAGAAGGCACAAGAAGCAGTGGACCTCAGAAGTCTTAGAGATGTCTTCTATGAATTGGGTGATCGATGGGAATTTGACCAGGCTACTGGTGCGTGGTTGTCTGAAGGTGAACCACTGGATGCTGTAGGTTTGATTTTGAAAATGCCAGGTCTTGACTCATCCAAAGAAAGGTATGTTCTCTATGCAGTGATGGCATACTCAAAGGGTTTCACACAACAATTTGATCATCTTGGTGATAAGGAACGAATCATTGTTGAATTGGACAAAAGGAATAATCGTCTTTCTGCTTGGTCAACAGCAGGACACGGAGTGATGGACCTTTTCCCAATTGACCTCCCATCCTTTACATCAATAGAAAATGCTTTGCAATCATGCTTCATAGTTGCTCAACCTGGAGACCATGCATTAAGGATTGAGTGTCCTGAATGTTCAAATACAATTGATTTCTTCACAAAACGTCTTTGGGAAATTGCAGGGGGAATTACTTCTTTTGATATAAAGTCCATTGATGTTCTGACTCCAAGGGACATTGAAGAATACCTTGATTTCAAATTCAATAGATACGCAAAGGCTGTTCTTGAACTTGATAGAATTTGGAGAGAGCTTAGTGGAGGGGCTGTAGACAAGGCAAAAGAGAAAGTCCTTGACAAGATTCCAGACCACATTGAGGAGAGAGATAGAACAACTCTACGAAAAATAGAAGGTCTTCTCCATGTACTATGGTTCAAACCTCCATTAAAACAGATGTTTGCTATTGAGAAAATGCATCATGAGTTATCATATGAGCCAACACCAACTGAAGTACAAAAAACACTCATTCCATATATTGGAGAGCTTGCATATTCATTAACTGACATCATTGAAAAAGCAAAGTATCTCAAATGGAAAAGTGTTGTTGAAAGAAAAGATTTCAGTAGCAGTGATATATTCAAGAGTCTTGATCTAACACAATTAGCAAAGGAAGCTCTTATTGTTGCCTTAGAGGATATCCTTCGTGAACATTCTCTTGCATATATTGGATATCCTGAAAAAGCAACCATGAAGAATAAGATACTTCGATTTCTACTTAGTCCCCTAATACTCCCATTTCGGCTCTTCACATCATTTAGAGCGTTTCTATTCAACATGATAAGCAGACTCCTGCCACTCCGAGAAAAGGGCCTTCCAAATGATTCAAACATCATGGAAAACAACGAATCGAATGAAGAAGACGAGAATTGATTATTCGAAGATTATAATTCAATAAGAAGATCCAAAAGCTCTGAAACTTTGTTTATGATGTATGTTCCTTCGGGTGTTTCTACTACCTCTTCTGTATATGCCCATGTTGCGAGTACCGGGGTCATTCCAGCTCGTTGAGCCGCGACAACATCTACATCAACTGAATTTCCAACAAACGCACAGTTTTGTGGATTCACTCCAAGATCATCAGCTGCAAGAATCAATGTGTATGGATAGGGTTTTGCATATCCAGGAACTGAAGTCCATCTGACAGTGGAGAATTTATCAAGAATCCCCCATTCTCTCAATAGATATGATGGATCATCAGGACGCCTCGTGCACACACCAAGTGGATAGCCTCGCTTGTGCAACTCATAAATTGTGGATTTTGCTTCTGGTCGAAGCATTTCCCATGTCTTAAGACGTTCTCTCCATTTCTTTTCAACAGATATCAAGATGTCATCGGAAAGACCTGTAATTCCTATTGCTTCAAACATCACCCTATTTGCTTCAGTCCAGTGTTCTATCTCATTTCCATAGTGGATATCAACATCATTTTCGATTTGAAAACACGTAAACCAATCATCGAAACTTTCCAATGCTGTGAGAATTTCATCATCTGAGAATGGTGTCAAATCAATTCCCACAGTTCGAGCTACTTGTCTTGTCAAGGAGATAAATTCCTCTTCAACATCTGTTAGCGTTTTATGCATATCAAAGAGGACTGCTTTTATCCTGCTAGGTTTGGATTTCTGCTCTCCCATGACTAATCAAACTGATGTGACATTAAAAAAGAGTGTGATTGCATGTTTTGACTGATTACTGTCAATACGACATACTCAATAAGGAAATGCATCAATCAATGGCTCAAAGGAGCATCAACCATGATAAAAGTCGGGATTATTGGAAATGGTGTAGCATCAACGACAGCAGTCCGTGAGATTAGAGATAAAGATCAAACTGTTGAGATTGATGTTTTCACTGATGAACGCCATCCATATTATCCTCGACCAAATTTGATAGATTTAATAGCAAAACGACGTACAATCAAAGAAACAATACGGTATGACCTTGACTGGTACAAGAAAAACGATGTTAATCTCTATTTATCGACTCCAGTTTTTCAAATAGACACAAAGAGGATGGCTATCAAATCAACATCAATGGACCATGAACAGTATGACTCTATAATGATAGCTGTAGGTTGCCGTCCTTTTATCCCACCTTTCGAAGGACTTCATAAAAACAACGTCCATGTTATCAGAACGCTTGACGATGCTCTTGATATCCGGAAAGCAGTCGAGGGTGCTGGTCGAGAGATTGTCATCGGTGGAGGTCCGCTCGGTATTGAATTAGCTGCAGCGATGAAGGAAATTGGTGGCGATCCAATCGTTGTCACGAATGAAGACCGTCTTCTTCCACTTCAACTTGATGATCAAGGAAGCAAGGTACTAACAAAACAGATAGAGAAGAAGGGAATTCAGGTTCTTTTTGGATTCGAATGTAGGGAACTCTCAGGGGATGAAGATGTTACAGGCATTGTTTCAGCACAAAAAGACGAGATCAAGGGTGATTTGGTTGTTATAGCAACTGGTGTTAGATCTAATACTATTATTGCTAAGAATTCTGGAATTAGCTATCATCATGGGATTACAGTTGATGATTATATGCAGACTTCTGCCAAAGGTGTGTTTGCAGCTGGAGACTGCATGGAGTGGAATAATGAATGGTATGGAATAATTCCATGGGCAACAGCAAGCTCTCGAATAGCCGCTCAGAACATGATTGAATTTGGGAGTGCAAAATTCAATGGCATTACCCCATCAAATCAGCTGCAGGTTGCAGGGATTGAGCTAACAAGTATTGGTATTGTTAATCCAGGATTTCCTGATTATGAGTCAATTGTTTCCGTTGACATAGAGGGTGGAAAATATCATAAAGCTGTTTTGAAAGATGATGTTGTGGTTGGTGGTATCTCTTTGGGGAATCGAAAAGTTGCACTTAAACTTCGTAGTTTGATTACTAAAGCTGAGAAGGTTACAAACATCAAACAGTCACTCTTTGAAACCGAATAATTTCTAATCAGTATCAACCAATAGCTGTCCACTGGACCCTCAGGTTCATTTTACGAATCTTTGTTGATTAGAAGGAAAATTCAATCGCCAAAGAACACATATCTAAATCTCATATCTCCTAATCAATATAGCTTATTTTGTGCTTGCTTGTCCCTTATAAGCTCACCAACAACTACTATCAAAATGCGGCGATTTTGAAATATTCAACACTGATTCTTGTTGAGAAACTAGCAAGTAGAAAGCTGTGTTTCAATAACGCTTTGTTGCTGTGTTATTATTTGGTAATGAACCATGTACAAACACAACAACGACCGGTTTAATGAAATAAACAAGGTCTCTGAATCTCCCTTTGATTACATTGTATTGAAATGTGATCCAAGTGGTTTACCTCCAGAACCTTGGTGATACCAACAATCGAACAAGCTCAGTGTAGATCGAACTACACTGAGTGATTTTTCTTTTCCATAACTATTTTGAACGGTTGATACATATAGTCCTCTTTTAATCAAGGGAAATACCGATTTCAATGAACGAGGAGTCGACATCAATCCATGTGATAGTTTATCCAACTCATGGCTTAGCTCATAGAGGGATGTTGAAGTACTGGAGAGAAGGTCCTGAGATAAAACTCGAAGATGGAACCACTATTCGAGGAGCGACTGATGTATCATTTAGAATTCCCAAGCATCATCTTGGGGGAATTAAAACTCTGGAATTTGATGAGAATGAACTCATTAGTTTCAGACCAATCTTGATCTTAAAGATGAGATACTCTTCACGACCTGTTGGCGAAGACATGATGTATCCCGCCAGCACTGGAAATTGGATAGTACATGTTGTTGATGGAGTACCAAACGTCATATTTACTATTCAATCATTAGTGAATGATAATCGATTTCTTCTTTCAATTTCTGACATTGAAGATGGAGTTCTAATTGATGCATATCTGATTCACAAATATGAAGTATCTCTTTTATCCATGAAGCGAGATTTGGTAGTTCACAAAGATATATTCCATAGCAGAACAGAAAGGCCTGAAATTTTTGACCTACTAACTTCAGAATCTCCTTCATGGCCCTTTATTGCCTCTCTTGTAGAAGATGTCACAATACCAAATCTGACAATCAAAGACACAATAAGAGAAACGCTTGAACCGCTCGTACCCTCTTCTTTTCCGCAACCAATTCGAACTCAAGTGCTAGCTTTCTTAGGATGGCTTAGAAAATCAGAGATACCGAATGAAGATCCTATTGTTTTTAGAACAAGGTACTCCTCTGCTGATGTATTTCGAACTTTGGTTGAGGGACATTTGCTGTGTTTGATTGATGGTGTCAAACCACCCCCTTATGTCAGGATTATGATGATGGCTGATCAAGGTCTATTAGAATTGACTGATAGACCAATTCCTGAGACTGAAATTCAAAACCCTTGGGTCCGAGCAGAAGTTAAAATTCAAGAGATGTTTCCAGATATGATGAAGTGTGTTATCAAATACGCGCAGACATTAAACACACAGGGAAAAATCCTGACAAAACTTCCTGTGACAAAGGAAGAAGCTATGAAATCAAAAACCTCGTGGAGTGATCGACTTGTTTTATCAAGAATGGGCTTTTTCATGAGGGGATATGTTCAGCGAAAATCAGTAGGTCTGAAGACTGCAATCTATTACGGTGCAGCTCACAAATGGCCTCATAAACATCTTGAGATGTCAGCGAAACTGGGATTTCAAACCAGCAAAGCTCCTCAAGTGCAAATTATGGTCATGCCACCAAATGCGGTAGAAAGGGTGACAAGAATTCTAAAAAAAATCCATGTAATTGATTGGGAGATGAGTTCACTACATTTGTCGCTCTACAATAATAGAAATCGAAGGTGGTCTATAAACAGCTCGATTTTAATCAAATCATTGGAACGAAAACGTAGCTTAAGACAACTAAGAAATGAGTTTGGTGGTTGGCAAAACAAGTCACCTATCAGTATCAATCAGCGACAAGCCAAAATTTTAGATTTGATTTCATGGGGATTATATCTAACATCACTAGAAACAAATCAATATTCTAATTATTTCAATATCAAAAATCAGGTTATTGAGGATGAATTGGTACACCTAAGAGAGAAAGGAGTTCTCTCTTTACATTATTCATCAGTTCTACATAAACTGACATCTGCTTGTATCTTTGTAGAAGGACCTTCTTCCCCTGTCTGTTCATTATCTAGATCATTTTTGAAACATGCTCCTAGTGCTAATGTCCGAATTACAAAGGATGGCAAAACCAGTCTTATAATGACTCGAATTCCTGAAGACAAAGCATATGATCTTCTAACAGTATTACCTCAAGTAGCATCTGAGAATGGTGTTCATCTTCGCGCATTACCAATATCTTCATACATCGCTTACAGAAATAATCTGTATCAGCGATTACTGAAAGATGATGGAACATGGGACGCTGATGTTAGTGGTCTAATTAGCCAAGTCCGACTTCTTCCAAAAGATGTCGAGGATTAGTAACTTCTTCTATTCCTGTAGCAGTCAACCAACAATAACCCATATCTTCTTTGTAAGAGAGATTCCCATTTCCCTTAGGATTTCGATTCTATCAACAACTAGGCTTTATTATTACTAATCTGTTACCTTAGGTTTTCAATGATGATCATCACGACCACTGAGTGTTCAGGAAAATCAGGTCTATAGGTGCTTTTCTCGTTGTTTATTTGATTGAATATAAATAGAAGATGTTGTTTTCTTTATAGCTTCTGGCTGTTTGAAAGACCTAGCAAGAGAGTTGATAGAGGTTTCTACAATGATTCCCTTATCGAAACATACTGCATTGAGAACACTCAGTGCTGTAGTTGACCAACCTGTTACATCAATTACACCTGGAGTAATGATGGAACGAAGTATCCTTCGGAATCCCTCTCGATGAGCAGGTGTCAACACTCGGGCAAGAACATGCATTACGATCTTTCTATCCTCAATACAAGAGTACCCACAGATAACCAGTAACCTCTTGATTGCATCATATGTATTCAGTCGCTCTAGCACCTTCAATGCAGAGAACCAGTACTCTTGATCATCAGAGAGGAGGAGTCTATCACAATATGCAAGAACTCCAGGTTCCTGACGCCTTGCAAGCTCGAGAAGTGCTGGCTCCCTAAGAATGATGTGAAGTGATTCGTCCTTGGCTGTGTCCCAGAGACTTTCTGTCAGGGTCTCTTGAAGGGAAGAAGAATAATCTGGAATCGAGGACGAAAACTCCAGGATTAATTGATTTTGCCTCATGTAACATAGTGTTGCTCTATGCTAATAAGCTCCTAAGGTGTGTATCCTATAGTGATAAGTGGAGCTGTTTCTATCAAGTGATGACGATGGGAAAGCGAGCTAAAGTTACTGTTGACTGGCTGAGGAAAGGACGAATGGTTGAGGATCTCACCATCCTTCAAAATCTCATAGCTGATTCTTCGACATGGAAGGTGCAGTCAGCTAAATTAGACGAGCGGCTCTTTGAGAGCAAGTTTCGTCTGCAACCACTTCCAAATGAGGTTAGTACTGAATCAACAATCAACCGGGCCCTTGGATATGAAGAGGTCACACGAAAAGTGACGACAAAAATGAGACCACTAGTCCCAGTTGGATCTAATACAAGAATGCAAGTGAAGTCACTCTTTCCAACAAACCTAAGTTCTGATGAGATTGACACATTGTCATATGTGTTTTCACGGTTTGTTATAGAAGATGCTCCTAAAGATTATAATTGGCCGCTCGTTCCGCAAGGACTTGATTCACTTTCTGCAGCTCTTTTTTCTATCAATATCATATCTGACTTTGTTGGTGGAGCGATTCCATGGCTCTTGCCTCTCTGGTCGATCAAGGTTGAAGAATTCAGGCTTGACGGTCTCGAGAAAATTTATGATTCACTGATATCAGATAAAAAGGTCGAAGATGTTCTTGATGATCTTGAGAAGATAAAGGAATCACTCACAGGGATTCTCATCCAGAATGCTTTGGTTGTTAGAAGTCTAGCGCCCCAAGATCCATTATCCGATAAAATCGATAAATGGTCAAGGTTTCTAAGTATTGATAGAGATTCACCAAAACGTGTTGTCGATAAAACAAGACAAAGAATCGCAGCAGAAGTCCTAGAGGAAATTGGAGAGAGGCGGGGAGCTAAGTCGGTGTCTCTTGATGAAACAGATCTCCAAAGGATGACTTTAACACGATGGAACATCCATGCTTTACGTCCTGACGGGCCAACAGCTACAGACCATGAACCGATGTTAAAGATGTTTAGAGGTAATATTAACATCCTTGATTTCGAACCACTCTACAAGATATGCAAGCTCCTATCTAAGTGTGAACAAGCTGGACGACCTGTAGCGTCAGAAGTTGACATGGTGACTGGTACAAAGAGAAGAATGGCTCATTATACATTGCATCGAATGGCAATGATTCTTACTGAGAGATATCTCCCAACCTTATCAAAGATGGGTCTTAGATATCGCTTTGTTTTCACTGAAAAACAGAAACCCAGTATAACAAGTGCTGGATTGATCAAAAAGATGGTGCTCTCAGAATCTAGTCACGATGGATGCACAGTTCATATTGAACCAATGGATAGTGAAGGCCCCACAAATTCTGTATCTCCAAATTGCATTCAGATGACTCTCAACTCAGAACTCATTTCAATGAGATTAGACCTATATGACAAGAAGAGTAAAACTTGGATTCTCGAACCATGGAAACCTGCTTCAAAAATTCTTGAGAGAAATCACTCCTGGCTCTATCGCAAGACCGAGTATGATACAAAACCCACTGTTAAACTAACGACAAGGCAAATCGACCTAATTGGTCCTCTTTTAACTTTTAGAGGTCTCCGAAAATCTCGAATGTGGATGATGGAACGGTTAGGACTAGTTCCAAAGACCACACGACAGTATCTTCATAAAATGCTTGATGACAATATCTTTCGACTTCTTTATGCTCCTGCACTTGAGTACTGTGGTTTACCTGAAGGGATGCTTATTGCTGGTGCCTTCAAGGAACCTCAGTTAAGAAAACCTTTCATCGATTGGATGATATCGAGGATTCCTTTTGTGCATGTGTTCATCGACAAGTCAACAAATATGGTCGCTTACATACGATTACCTCCTTACAAGACAGATGTTGTTGGTGGGGTAATACGAGAGAAACTCTCGGGAGGGAATGCGAAACAAAAGATTACAACCCAATCAATTACAGCAAGACTACGATCCTACAAGACATACCAGATGACTACATTTCAGAGAATATTTCAGAAGAGTAAATTCATAGACCCATGGGAGAGTTGAAGGTTGCAATCAATCTCATAGAATATCCTCTTCTTCAAGCCACTCAGCCAGGGGTCCCTTAATCGGTACAAGCCGAAGAAATGCTGGTAAGTCAGCGGCTGCAATCACAATTTCGCCATGAACATGTAATATTGTCAAACCGTCTAGAAGTTGAATGACACTTCCTTGATAGGATAGTGGTACTCGAAAGTACAGACCCACTGGCGTCATCTCGCCAACCACACTTACATAACCACCAAGAGCTTCAAATGCTGAACCAACTTGTCCATCACCATCCTGTGGTGATGTGCCTGGATCTGCAGGCTCAACATGGCCTATCAAGCCAATCATTTCGTAGATATCTTCATAGAAATCTTCCCAGAGCCAACTAGGACTTCTATTACTTGCAAACTTCAGTCCTGCAACTGCTCCTGCAAGCCATGCTATCTGTGGCATAGTAAATGGCGCAAGTGGGATGCTACGAAGAAAATCGTCAATCTGCATTTAGATTTCAACCTCCTCACTGACTTGTATTCCACCAATCACTTCTGGTAGTGGTTGAAGGTCATCCAGCCAATCTTTCAAACCAAGAATCATTGGATCTCTTAGCTGGGTTTCACTAAGGACTGAAGCTAAGAGTGCTTTCGAGGCTACCAATACTCTCCGTAAAGCCAACTCTCGTTCAGAGAATGTCATTGGACGGAACCACGGCATTGTGACGAATCCTGATTCTCCAGCGAGGAACTCTCTCCAGTCTATGTCCCAACTAACAACTATAGGGTCTCGACGAATGATACCTAATAAGACATCAGTCCATTCAGTCCATCTTTGCATGAAATAACTGACTGAAGCAGACAGTGATTTCAAGCTACCACCCTTCCTTCCTGAAATACCTTCAAAGACCAGTACAAGTCTTGTCGTGTTGTCTTTTGCGATGGCACTAAGCGCCAATCCAGTGTTAATTGATGTTACCATAAGGGCTAATCCTGGTACAATTCCTAGAATGTCACATGGGAGATACCTCCCCTTCCGGTCCACCTCAAAACGTTGGAATGGGGAAAGGATGTCACTACGTAGACCAACAATCAAGATTAGACTTGCATCTCTATCTGGATTATGATAACGGAGCTTAGCTTTGCATATGGTCCTGTCGGTATTGCTGAACATCACCTGAAGTGGGAGGGTGACATCTATCATTCCCTGTCCATTTGCTTCGCTATGAGCTGCAATAAGTTGATCCTCAAGTTGTGTTAGCATAATTGTTCTCATTTAGAAAAAACTACTAAGGGTTAGGTTCTTGAAGAATAAGACCTCATAAGACCCATCTTTTATTTTTAAGTGCTATGACGATCAGCGAGAGGATTCTAGCATCATTTTAAATTTAGAATCTAATTTAATCCTCTCATTTCATTTATCTATAGAGACTTGTGTCCATACCTGCAATAAAGACTCTGGTACGACATCAATATCGCATTCTCAAAAGCCAATTAATATATCATGGCTCTTCTTTGTACATTTGAACAATATTGTATGAGGAGGAAGTTGTTAGGAGTAATACTGCAAAACAATTGAAGATAATCAATATCCTACGTGCTGCAATGTACTTCTCAGTAGTTGGGATTCAATGGATCCACTACACAACCGAAAGTGCTGTACCTAGTATTTTGATATTTCTAGTCCCGCTATTATTGGGAGTAATGGATAGCATAATGATTAGGCTGAGTACAAGAGATTCGGTGGGAGTCAAGGTCGGTGCTCTTGCACTTTCAATAATTTCAATTACCATTGCTATCGATACAATCGCACCTATTGCTTACTCTTCAGGTCCTCTATCAGAATATCTCATCTTTATGTTCTGCTTGTCATTGGGAGTCATCTCCGTTTCAGCAATAGAGCTATTAGTGGTGATTTTTGGATTCCATAACTCTGGACGAGATAAGCAGGACATTAGTCTTCCAGGATTAGTTCGGACCTACGAACGTTGGGATATTGGTTAGGTCTGATTGCACTTTTCGACTCTAGAGAAAATCAAAAAGAACGAATAGAATTTTAAAATACCAAAGAAGCATTATTATGGCTTATATTCAGTTCGCTGAATTTTTTTGATTTTTTAAATTGTTTTCCAACACCAATAGCATGTATGTCTTTCAGACAGAGGACAAATAGAATCCAGTGTTCATTGAAAGCAGCATACGGTTTCAGGAGAAATCTCAAGAAACCAAAGGAGGCAAGACTAGATGTCAATTCGAAAGTATAGACTTTGGTCATATCAAATTCAGGAATCACTGGGAAGGGTGATTCTCTGATGGGAGTGATCAGCAAGCTCATTCCCCTCTTGGCAAAGAGGAAGGCGAAGCAGATAGCTGAAATCCTCAATAGACCTATCGAGATGACTAACGCCAAGCTCATGTCGATACTTGAGAAACATAGTCATACTATGTTTGGGAGAAACCATATGTTCTCCAAGATCAAGACTCCAGAACAATTTAGCGAGACTGTACCACTTCAAGATTATCATACAATGAAGCCTTACTGGAAACAGATTCATGCAACACCAACGATTCCAATAATAACAGCTGATCCTGTAATTTGGTATGTTCAGAGCAGCGGTTCTACAGGAAAACCCAAAGCTCTGCCAATAAGCAAAGCAGGATTGGCTGATTATTCTGAAGCGAGCATGCTGTTCTTGATGTCATTCATTAACGGAAAACAAGGGAACGAAAAGATTTTCGATGGAACTATGGTCACTTTTGCAGCACCAGCACGAATTGGAGAAATAAATGGAGTCCCTCAAGGATATATGACTGGTATCTCACGAGAAATGGTTGCTAATTCTCTTCTTCGCAATCTCATCAAACCTGGAGAAGAAGTCTTCAACATGACTAACATTCAAGAGAAGCTCTGGGCGTATGCGAAGTATGGTGTAAAGGAGAATGTCACTGCTTTAGCGGGGATAACAACTCTGGCAATCTCATTCATCAGAAAGATGCAGAATGAGTATGGGCTAAGTCTACTTCATGAGTTTAAAGGCTCAAAACATGAACAGCGAATTCGAGAATCACTAAATGACGATGGAACGCTCGATCTTCAAACCCTCTGGCCCAATCTCATCATGGTGGGTGCCACTGGAATTGATGCAGACCCCTACAAACCCTGGCTCACGGAAACCTTACCAAATGCTGTTCTTTGGGACAACTATGCTGGTTCAGAGGGTATCTATGGCACAACTCTCTTGGATCACACAGATAATGGCATCCAACTGTTGCCACATATCAACTACTTTGAGTTCATTCCAGAAACAGACACCCAGAAGGATGACCCTAGAGTGATTCCTCTGTCTGATGTAAAGAAAGGTCACAGATACGAGATTGTTTTAACAAACCTAATGGGATATACACGATATCGAATAGGGGACATGCTTACCTTCATTGATACTGATCCCTTCTCTGTTTACAGGATAGGTCGCAAAGGTAGAGTCGTCAATCTCACAGGTGAAAAACTCTCTGATGCTCATGTCAATGAAGGAATTGCAGCTGCCTGTAAGAAAACAGGTGCTCAGCTGAACGACTATACAGTTATGGGTACTATCAATGGTAGTCGAGCATACTACACAATATCAGTGATGTTCCAAAATGAAGTTTCACTCTCTGAATTCGCGATGGCTTTTGATGAGGCTGTTAGTTCAGCCAATGGTGAGTTTAAACACTCACTTGAGTTTGGAGCTCTCTGCCCCTCAATAGCTTTGAAGATGGATTTCTCTCATACAGAGAACATAATCGAGAGTAGCCATATCCAAGCAAAATCACGACCTCTTATTCCAGAAATTGCAGAGGGGGGTGTGTAAAGAGGAAAGCAACTAGAGTGTAAGATATCACCATGTGGTTCTCTCGACACACATACAAACCAAAAAGGTGAGGTGGCTGCAGATACCTGCAGCCGAGTTAAGTTTACTGATAAGGAGCCATTGTGAGTTCAAGTTTACTCACCAGCTCCTTGTAGCGGTTCCTGATTGTAACCTCAGTGACGCCACTGACTCTTGAGATGTCACGCTGTGTGACTCTGTTGTCAGAAATTATTGAGGCTATGTAGATGGCCGCTGCGGCTAGACCTCTTGGGTCACGGCCTGTCACTAACCCCCTTACTTTCTTTGCTTGTTCGAGGATATCCATTGTTATCTTTTGGACCTCGCTAGGGAGGTTGAGGTCCGAGATAAACCTGGACACATAATTTTCTGGTGATGATATTGGCATTCGAATCTTTAGCTTGGTCACCAGCATTCGGTAGTGAGCAGAGATTTTCTTTTTCGACTCTCTGCTGTGTTCAGCTATCTCCTCGATTGATCGTGGGGAACCCCTGTGCCGACATGCTGCATAGACTGCGGCTGCAGCAGTTGCATCGATTGACCTACTTCGCCAGAGCCTTCCAGCGATGAGCTTTCTGTACATGCGTGCAGCGTGCTCTCGTAAGCCATGAGAGAGTCCAAGCTGCGATGACAGCCTGTCTATCTCGGTCATTGCTTGCGCTAAGTTTCGGTCAAGAGATGAATGAACTCTTGTCCTTATCTGCCATTTTCTGAGGCGATAGATCTGTGCTCGTTGTTTAGCACTGAAAGATGACCCTTTCGAGTCACGGTCTCGCCAGTCAATCATCGTTGAGAGACCTTTATCATGCAGTGCATAGCTTGATGGAGCACCAGTACGTGCGCGTGAGTCGCGCTCGTCGGAGGTAAATGCTCTCCACTCTGGACCTGTATCGATGCGATGGTCACTCAATACTAGACCACAGGTTGTACAGATCAATTCCCCCTTTTCGTTATCCCTCACAACATCAGTGCCCCCACAGTCGGAGCACATCAATTGAGGAGTTTCCAGAATTACTTCTTCCCTACTTGTTTCATCTACTTTAGATGATGCCATTTGTGTGTTTGTTCCCTCCAATGCAAACTGGGTGTCAAGAGGGCCCAGATCCCTCGCGTGCTGTGCAGATTCATTTTCTCTCTCTATGTATTATTATGGTGCCATTGTAATATTGAGCTTCTGTACAAGCTCCTTGTATCTGTTCCTAACTGTCACTTCTGTAACACCAGCTGCCATCGCAATATCTCGTTGTGTCACTCTGTGATCCATGAGGATTGATGCTATATAGATAGCAGCAGCTGCGAGTCCACGTGGGTCCCGCCCAGTGACTAGTGTTCGATTCTCTTTTGCCATCTCGAGTATCTCGAGAACTTTTTGCTGAACCTTTCCTGGTAGGTTTAGCTGAGTGATGAATCGTGGGACATAGTTAGCTGGATCCGAGATTGGCATCCTCAACTTCAACTTCTCCACCAGGAGACGATAGTGTTGGCCAATCTTTTTACGACTCACTCTCGAGTGTCTTGCAATCTCTTCAAGGGAACGTGGCGCTTGTCTCAATCTGCATGCAGCATATATTGCCGCTCCAACCATCGCATCGATGGACCTGCTACGTGCAAGCCTTCGAACGATTAGTTTTCTATACAAGAGTGCTGCCAGTTCCTTGATTCCTTTGGTAAGTCCTAGCTGTGATGATAATCTATCAAGTTCAGACATAGCCTGAGCAAGATTTCTATCTACAGAACTGTGGACTCGTGTGCGAATCTGCCATTTCCTAAGTCGGTAAATCTCAGAACGTTTCTTGGCGGTAAATCGTTTACCTTGTGAATCATGGTCTCGCCAGTCAATCATAGTTGAGAGTCCTTTGTCATGGATCGCGTAGTTGGTTGGAGCACCAGCCCGTGACCTTGCATCCTTCTCATCACTGGTGAATGCTCTCCATTCGGGTCCTGTGTCAATACGATGTTCGCTAACAACAAGCCCGCAGGTGGCGCAGATGCGTTCACCCTTTTCCAAATCCTGCACTACCTCACGGCCTCCACACTCAGGACACGTGAAACCAGATGATTTTGTACGATCCGGTTGTTTTCTGTCAGGTCTTGATGACATTATCTGACTACCTCTCTATGTCGCAGGACGTAACCCTTCACGAGCCTTTGATAATCTTGCAGTAGTTCTTGCATCGTGGCGCAGAAATACCATCAGAATACGTTCAATCCCCGTTCAGATTCCGTTAGCTTTATATACTCAAATCTCACTTAAAAATCTTTCGGCCTAGTTCCAACTAAGGAACTTTTTGGGGCGCTACTTCTGACATAACAACTTTTTGATATAAGCGTTGCGAAAGGGTCGGGCTGTGCATTTTTGGAACCTAAGCTCGATTTTCTAAGGTATATTTCTTTGTTTCAACTAGCTTCTCTACACTTCAGCTACACAAAAACGATTACAAATGCTATAACCTTCTAAGAGCTTATCATACCTACCACATTTAGTTGGTTCATCAAAATGTATGTTTAAGCACACCCGCAAATCTGTTCGGTCAAGCTCTTGAATGCTTTCTCAATATTCTCTCCTGTATTCAATCGAATGAATATTATTGAAACTGCAAGTGTTTCAGCAATCCCTCGAAGTGCATTAGTTTGACCCTTGAGTAGTTTTGTTGAACGGTCAACAATCATAATTGTTGGTAACGGGTGGCCTACATGAAGCTTAACAGAATTCATAAAGTTCGACAACTCTGAAGGCAGGGTTTCTCTAAACGGGTTCGCACATAAGATAACACCAGAGAATCTCCTAAAGTAATCTCGAGGTTCTAGAGTACTATACAACTCCCATACCCATGGACCATGAAGTTCCAAGTCTAACTCATAGGTTGTGATGATTCCATCTTTTGAAATTGTGACAAGCTTTGTCCACTCATCCTCTGGCCATGTTTCCTCTAAGGATTCTCTTGCTACTGTTCTTGGATCATTGAGATTCCTGTCGAGTGCTTTGGCGCAAAGACTGAATCCTAGTTCCTCATCTCCTGCTATGAGGATTCTATATACATCAGGTCTTGAACTCACAAGGGTCGCCTCCTGCGACTTGTGAAATTATACTTTGTAGATATACTAGTCTTCCACATTTAACATTTGAGAAGGACTATCTCTCATTCGTCTGAGAGTTTTTTCATATACTCTGCTAGCTTCTCAATTGTCTTTGGATTAATAACATGTTCAATCTCACAGGCATCAGTGGATGCAATCTCCTCTTCAACACCAATCAAAAGAAGGAAGTCTAACAATGTCTTATTGCGACTAAGAAGTTTCCTAGCAATGATTTTTCCAAGTTTTGTGAGTTTCACATTTTGGTATCGACGATACTTTACTACGCCCATTGAATCAAGCTTCTGAAGCGCTGCAGTCACACTTGGTGCTTTCACGTTTAGCCGTTCCGCCATGTCCGAAACTGTTGCGATCCCAAGTTCCTCTTCCAACTCATATGCCACTTTTACATACATTTCAAGAGCCTTTGTGAGCTCGATGTCTTCCATTTCTGGTAGACTCAACTACTTTCACCTCCAACCTTGTTCGCATATTTTTTCCCCTTTTCGGTTACATAGAACACCAGACCTGTATTAGTAATTATCTCACAGTCAGCTGTGCTGTGACATCCAGAACAAGAGGGTTCAACATCACATCCATTCTCCTCTGTTCTTAGGTATCCTCTTTCCATCAATAAACGAATTATATCATCAAGTGTTTCGACTTGAATGCCAGCATGACGAGCAATCTGATTCTTGTCTGAAATGCCCTCTTTCAATATTAATTGCAGGACCTTCTGAATCATTCTTGAGAACCCTCCTCTGTAACACCCATGATTCTGTCTCTCATGTTACCAATAACCCAAAGTGAACCAGTGCCAGTCATCAATATGACAAACATCCAGAGTGATGGAGTTATATCATTCCCAATGTTCCATGCTATCCAATCTTCAAACCTGAGGAACCAACCAAGACCATTGGTCAAAATTACCAAGATTTGCAGTGCAAACAAGAGAGCCGCTAGTATGTAGCCTACTGCAACAAATGCATATCCTTCCTTGTTATTCTCCAATAGAGGTTTCACTCCAGTCAAGAAGACAGAAGCAATAATAATCAGAAGAAATCCTCCTATCAGGTCTGAGAATCCAATGATTGGTGTTATCCATTGAAGACTTGAAAGCACCTGAACCACTCCAACAATCAAATATGCGTTCCCGATGAGAAGTGTGAAGATGGAAGGCCATTTGCTATCCTCAGGGAGATGAAGCTCTTCTCTATACAAAAAACACACCCCCGATGATGACTACTAACAGAGATACAATGTAAGCTAAAACAAGTTGATATGCCATTGAGAACCAAGTCCATCTCCATGATCCTGTTTCTTTTCTAATAGCTCCAACAGTAGCAAGGCATGGCATATAGAGTAGAACAAAGACCATGAAAGCAATTGCAGTCAATGGTGTCATAGTACTAAGCAATGCGCTTTCTAGAGCAACTCCTCCTACAGCATATACAATTGCCAAAGACTGAATGACTGCTTCCTTTGCTAAAAATCCAAAGATCAATCCGGTTACAATTTGCCAATTAAAACCAAGGGGCATAAAGATAGGTTCAAACAAACGGCCAAGAATTGCTGCAAACGATTCATCAATTGGAACTCCTAAACCAGCTGGTCCAAATGCTGAAAGCACCCACATTATAATACTTCCAGCCAACAGGTACGTTCCCGCAGTTCTCACAAACAAGAGACCCCTGTCCCACATATGTCTAAACGAGCCATGAGCAGTTGGAATTTGGTACTGCGAGAGCTCCATTAGCATTGAGGAGGATTCCTCTCTCAGGATGGTCTTTTTGAAGATTATTGCAACAATGATAGCCATCACAATTCCTAACATGTACATAAGAAAGATAACAGATCCAGCATTCGTCGGAAAGAAGATACCAGCTATTAGGATATAGATTGGAAGTCTCCCTGCACATGACATCAGCGGACTCACGAGAACTGTAGTAAGTCTATTTGACTTACCATCAACCGTCCTTGTAGCCATTACAGCCGCTACGCTACAACCAAATCCCAGAAGTAGAGGAATAAACGATCTACCATGGAGGCCCATCTTCATCATGAACCTGTCCATGACAAATGCTGCCCTGGAAAGGTATCCAGTATCCTCGAGTATTGAAATTGCTAAGTACAGGAAGAAAATTGGGGGGATAAATGTGAGGATGAATCCCACACCTCCTAAGATGCCATCTGTAAGCAATGAGGCTAAAATGGGATTTGGTATTTGAGATGTATAAGCTCCAATCCAACTAAAGAATTGAATAATCATCTCCATGAAGACTCGAGATATTTCAAAAGTAAAATGAAACATTGCCCACATTGTAACTATGAAAATTGGTAGTCCAAGATACCGATGAAGTAAAACCCGATCAAGCATATCGCTAAGGGTCCATTTTTCTTCACCTGGTTCATAAACCTCGCATAGAATTCGACCTATGACTTCATATCTCTCATTAGCCAGAATTATCTGAGGATCGATTTCATCCTCTATATCAAATTCCATCTCCAAGCTCGGATCTTCTGGAGGTGTCATAATGCCACCTCCAAAATCTTCTCTTTGATTTGCGAATCTTGAAAATGAGCAAGTATCTCTGGATCTCTCTCTAAAACTTTCAATGCCAGCCATCTAGGTGGAAACCTATCCAATAGCTCCTTCTCTTTTTGGAGAATCATCACTAATTTTTTGAGTCTTGACTCAATCTCTTTGTTATACTTAATAGTCGGTGGCTTTAACCGTTCAAATTCTCCATGATGATGGTATCTTGGATGATAATGCAAGTGGTCGCCACCATCAACATCTCCAGCTGTATGCATGGGAATTTTCTTTTCATTAGTCGACTCTTCCAAGATGTGTTTTGGAACAGAGGCTAGTATAGCATCCTTTAGTTCCTCTATCCCCTCCTTGCGAGTAGCAGTCGTTGTTACTATTCTTGCGCCTAAGTGCCTTGAAAGAGCTTCTACATCAATACGGTCGCCTCTCGACTGTACAATATCATACATATTTAGCGCAACAACGAGATTGACCTGAAGCTCAATGAGGAGAAGAGTAAGGTAGAGGTTTCTCTCTAGTTGCGAGGCGTTGATTATATCAACCACAACATCAGGACGATGATCAACAATATATGATCGTGCTATCTTCTCATCTTCTGATACTGTACTTAGACTATATACGCCTGGTAGGTCAATTACCTCAAACTCTATCCCATGGTGCTTGAAATATCCCTCTTTCTTTTCCACAGTTTTTCCAGGCCAATTACCAGTGTGTTGATTTAACCCTGTAAGGCTATTGAAGATCACAGACTTACCCACATTGGGATTCCCAATGAGTGCAACACGTATCTTCAACATCAATCCTCCACAACTTGAACTATAACCCTGCTAGCTAATTGATGCCCGAGAGCTATTCGTGTCCCTCTAATCTCAACGAGAACCGGTCCGTGGCTACTTCCTTGGATAACTTTGAAGGTGCACCCCTTAGTTAGCCCAAGATCCAGAAGGCGTTTTGTGACACCTCTATCACTGCTTTCATGCCATTCCTTCTTTCTCTCTTCCCACTCCTTTCTCCAATTTTCCAAATTCTCCTTACGCTTTTCCCACTTGTCGTGATGTTTGAAGAATTGTCCACGGAAGCTTCTCATACGTTTTCGGTGACTATGACGACCAGACTCTCTAAAACTAGGACTGGAGACTCCTACAAGTCTGCATCTCTTACCAGATCTGACTGAAGTCAAGCGAATATTCATTTGTGGGTCAATTATAGTCCCTTTCTCGTCCATCATTATGGCTCCTATTATCGGTGGACAGGCGTGTGACAGACGCCAATCATTGCTCATTAGAGAGTTAGTCTAATCTAAAAAAGTTAGACATGTCTAATAATCTTGTTGTTTATGGACAAACCGTAAGCATTACATATCCGCGTTGATAATTGTTAAGCGGCGAACAATATGTCTTATCACAGTACTCCATTGAATTATGGTGGCGATGAAGTTGATGAGTTCATCCCTAAGAGTATTGAAAATGTGACAATACTTCAGGTTGATGAGTATATTCCCGATTTCACTGATTTCAAAGAGAAACTCAATGACGTGCTTAACTCGCCGCTTGGTTCTGAGCCTTTCGATGAGTTTGTTAAGGGTGTGTACAAAAAAGGCAGAAGGATTCTATTCATGGTTGATGATAAGACACGTCCAAATATTCACACGAAAGTGCTTCTTCCACCCATAGCAGACCGCTTGCTTGGTCTGGGAGTTCGTAAGGATGATATTTGGATTATGATCTCGAATGGCTCTCATGTCCCTGCAACTCCCAAAGATGTTGAATCCAGAATTTTAGGACCTGCGATATACAAGGACTGGGGGAAGAATGTTCTAAGCCATGATTGTGATATCGGAAATACCCATGTAGGTGAAACCAAGAGAGGCACACCCATTTTCATCGACCAACATGTCTTGGATTCCAGTATGTTGATCCCATTGAGCGATAGCGAATACCACTATTTTGCAGGTCAAGCTGGAACTGTGAAGTTGTTTTGTCCCGGAGTGGCTGGTAGAGAAACTATTCGGATTAATCACCCAAGAATGTTTGACCTTGAAAAGGGATTCAATGAGGAATGTCGTCTAGGAAATTGTGATGGAAATCCAGTTATTGAGGACATGATTGAGATTACATCTATCATGAAGGAAAGGATTCCGATCTTCTGTGTGGACACAATCGTTAATCATGGAAAGATAGTGTATCTTCAGGCTGGTGATATTTTGGAATGTCACAAAGCTGCTTCATCTCCGTTAAGAAAACTGAGAGTCGTCGATGTTGATGAGCCCGGGGACATTGTTTTCGTTTCTGTTGGAGAATTGGGTGTGAACCTCTATCAGGCAGGAAAGGGAATCCATGCAGCATGGAATGCTGTGCGTCACGACAAAAAAGGTTGGATTGTTCTACTTGCGCCTTGTGAAGATGGTATAGGTAGTGCAGGATATGAGGAAGCTATACATGCTGCCAAAAACTTAGAGGTCGCAGATGCATTGAGATTTGTAATTGAAAACTATGGTTCCGAGAAAACATTCAAGATTGGAAATCAAAAACCTGTTGATCTTTTCCGAATCCTCCTAGATGTTGCAGAAGGTAATATCAAACTTGTGAGTGGTTTAGATCCTGATGAGCTACGCAATGTCTATCGAATGGAAGGCTGCTCAATAAAGGACTCTTCTGAAGTACAAGCAATTCTAAGAAACCTCATGGAAAGATTCGTTGATGAGCACCCAAATCCTAGGGTCTATGTCCTTGAAGACTCAGGTCTCTTAATCAATGTTAAAAACCAAATTAACTAATTTTTTTGGGTTTAGAACTGGAGGGTTTCCCCTCCAGTGTAATTGCATTTTTTTATCGTGGTTTGGCTTGGCTAGCTCATTTTCCACGTTGGTCCGTCTTTCGTGTCTGCAACCTCTATCCCTAGCTGTTTCAGACGATCACGAATCAAGTCAGCTTTAGCGAAGTCTTTCGATTTTCTGGCATCTTCTCGAAGCTCTAGCAGGATTTCTATAGTACCCCTCAGTGTTTCGAGAGTTTGTCCAACCTCTTTACTAATTCGAGTGTCATCACTCAGGTTTATCCCTAGAATCCCAACCAATTCGGTTAGGACAGCAAGAGACTCTCGAAGTACTGCAGCACCTCCAACATCCTTTGTAAGAGTATTAATTTCTCTAATGAACGTGAAGATCTCAGCGAGAGCACTTGGTGTATTGAAGTCATCGTCCATTTCTTTCTCAAAAGATTCTCTAAGCCTCTTCGAAGCCTCAGCAAGCTTTTTATCAGCATCTGATTCACGACTGCCAATTCTCTCAAGAATCGAGATACGTCCTTTTATCGTATCTACAGCATTTTTAATTCGCTCTAATGATTGAATCGCTTGGTTCATGGCATTCTCATTATAGTCAAGCGGTTGCCGATATTGGCCAGTTGCAAGATATAGACGGACTGCTTGATTGTCATAATGGTCAAGCACTTCTCTTGCTGTTGAGAAATTGCCTTCTGACTTTGACATCTTTTCGCTATCAATGGTTAAGAAACCATTATGAAGCCAATAATTGACAGGGACTTCGATTCCATATGCAGCTGCTGATTGAGCAATCTCATTCTCATGATGTGGAAATATCAGATCTTGTCCTCCACCATGAATGTCGAACGGAAGTCCCAAGTAGTGCCTACCCATCACAGAACATTCAGCATGCCAGCCTGGACGTCCTTTGCTCCAAGGACTATCCCATGATGGTTCGCCTGGTTTCTCTGCCTTCCAGAGAGCAAAATCTCGTGGATCCTTCTTCTTATCATCTACCTCAACTCGGGCACCTGAAGATAGCTCGTCCATTGGTATTCTGGAAAGACTTCCATACATTTCGAATGCAGGTACATTGAAGTATACATCACCATCCACCTCATACCCAAATCCATTCTCAATGATGAGCTCAACCATCTCAATAATATCATCCATATGCTCTGTGGCACGAGGATTTACTGTCGCTGGTTTCAGATTTAGTTGTTTGGCAATGGTGAGGTATTCTGCGATGAACTTGGTTGCAAGCTCTGAGACTGAAACCCCCTCTTCATTTGCTCTGTTGATCATCTTATCGTCGATATCTGTGAAGTTGGTGATGTAAGTGACTCGATACCCCTTATACTCGAGATACCTACGAATTGTATCAAAGACCGCAAATGACCTTGCATTACCAATATGGGGATAATCATACACAGTCGGACCGCACACATACATACGTACATTATTTCCTTCAAGAGTTGTGAACTCTTCTTTTGAGCGGGTCCGTGTGTTGTATACCTTTAGCATTTTCAATACCCACCTAAGGCTCAGAGATTCTCTTTAAAAAGGCGTCTGCAATATTTGCCTTGTATTTTATCTAGAAGGCTACTCTAAGACACGCTCATCTGACGAGGTATTAAATGAAGCAATAGTACTAAGTCAGGATGTGCGAGATATAGGCAGAAGTACTTGTGAAAAAGCAACTTATGGATGATTCTTACTTTTTCAGTTCACTGCCAGCAATATCCACTAACTTCAGCATTTTTATTTTCACTAATATAGATGAGGTGTTGCTGGGCATCAGTCAGCAACCAGATGTGAAGAATCGTATCTTTCAATGCATCGAGCATGATGCATCTTTCATCAAGACTGAGACCCATCACCTTGAGGAAACTTTGGAGATTGACTACCCTATCGATATTTTTCTTGGCAGTAGCTATTATTCTTCCCTTCGATCCTACATCCATCTGCAATATCTCTGTATCCCGAAGAACTGCCTTAATCCTCATTTTGACTCGCATATGTCTTTGGATGGCTTCAAAATAAGCATGTCCATCAATTTACACAATCTCTATTTGTATTCAAAGTAAAAATGGCTAGAGCTCCGATGGATAGAGACTTGACAATTATTGTAACTCCTGCAGATGACTGGGAAACGTACTCTACTACTTGGTCCAAAGCGATGAAGCAATACTATTGGTATCAAGATAATCCCGTTTTCGATTTCAACAAACATGAAGAGCTCGAAGAAATGAGAACCGACTTCGATAAACCTGGAAATCTGTTTCTGACT
>SMTZ1_10000733_pt1 | contig 53138 bp, 47 predicted proteins | sample DeeMarSWOR136_30_FD_25667 | JGI IMG/M metagenome (IMG submission 25667) | reverse complement strand
TTCTTTTGATATAAATTATTGTGTATAGTTTAAAATTTTTAAAATTAAAGTTTTTACATTAATCAGATTATAAATTGAAACGCCAATTAATACTACTCCTAAAGCAAAAAGAAAATAATTCAAGTTTTTACTATAACCGACAAGAAATAAAGAACCAAGAGAAGAAATTAAAATAATAATAGAAGATATCAGAATTTTGGGAATAAGGCGTTTTACATCTTTAAGAAAGGCGCATAAATAATCATGATTTTTCATCAATTCACGCATAGCGTTCAATCTCAAATTTATTTCATCTGACTCCTTAGTTTTCAATTCTTCACGACAATATTCAATTATTCCTTTTAGGTATATTTCATTTAATATATTTCTTTCGTCATTGTACTGACGTTTCAATTCACTTTTTATATTTTCATTTTTTGAATTGAAATACTGTAAAAAGTATAAATAAAACATTGAACCTAAAGCAATGATAGCTGCAAATCCCTGGAAAAGTGCGCTAAAAAAATAATGTAATGTGGTTTCCATATTAATATAGTTTTAAAATTGTAACTTGTTGATATATAGAAAATTTTACTTGATATCATCCTTATATAATGATTATTTATCAAGTTTTTTCACGATCTATTTATTACATAAAAATTCAACCATTTTCTCAAACTATTATTCATCCTTTTGAGGAAACAATCAAGCAGCTTACAGAAAGTGTTGGAGTCTAAAGAACTCAACTCTATAATCGTATACCACTGCTTCCTCGGTACAGAGATATGGTTCAAGAAGAACATTATAATATACAAAATTCTGGAAATTTATCAAGAGATAGACATTAGTAATTCTAAATTATTGAGACGTTGTCTCTTGATATTTATGCGTTACTTCTTTAAAATAAGGTAACAATGTATCGTTTGTCATTGAATGCTATATCAACAGTATTTGTAAAGGTAGATTTGTGAATATTTTTACATCAGTAAATACCCGGAGATTTACAAGTAAGTAACCCCAACGCTTTTAAATTGCTTAAATAGAGTAAACTTAAAGCTAAAAAATCAAAAAGATAAACGAATTGCATATCAAAATTTTAAATCAGATTGATAAAGGAATGATCTATGTGCAGTTTATAAACAGAGAAATAACAGAAGCATTTATTAAATGGAATGGGGGAATAAAGGCGAAATCCGCAGCCTGTAATCGCGGGTGTATTAAATCTCGGAGTTGAAATGACTAAAAAAAGTAAAATTATTTTTAAGGTTCTTTCAATTGCTATCCTAATTTGTGTTTCATATGCTCTGTCAGTTTATCTCTTATCTACTTATCTTTCCACTTCGAAAGAAAATTCTACGGAAGAAGGACATTCTAAGTTAAGCTCTGCAAGTAACGGTTGGATTAAAGCTTCAACCAATATTTGGACAGGAGTAAAGATTTATTATGGTCCGCATAAAATATATATTGGTGAGGTTTTAGGTGGAAATGAAAAGTATGTTGATCCAGTATCCGGCAGACAATTTCGAGGATTAAAACTAATAATGTATGATGGCTCTGTTGAATGGAGAGATCGGAACGCTATTGAAATGGGTAAATATTATTTGAAAGAAAACGATCCAGCTTTAAAAGAAATGATCTGGAATATTTATAAGTATTAATTGAACCACTATAGACTCAATGATTAATCAATTTAGACTTGACTTTATAAAATATGTTCGAACAATATAGGGGTGTAAAAATATATAAAGTTTTAATAGGTTCTGAATTGAATGATGAAGTTTACAATAATCGTAATGATATGATAATAGATTTTATATCTCATTAATATTATTGAATATAGGATAGATTATGATTTATTGAAGTAATAAAATAACAACAATTTGATCCTAAAAATTACCCCTGCAAGATCACAGATTCCCCTGATCTACAACCAAAGAGGTCAAATTTTATTTCGGGAAAGGGGGTCAGGGGGTTTTCTGGCAAATCGCTCGGTATGGGTGCCCACTTACACAACTGAATTTAATTTTTCAGGCATAAAAGGTTAATAGCCGGCTGCCTTGTGATTAACCAGCCCTTATAGGTCATCTCATCAGAATCATTTTCCTTGTCTCAATATATTCTCCTGCTTCTAACCTGTAAAGATATACGCCACTTGCCATTTGAGATGCATCCCAATCGTATGAATAGCTACCTGCGTTTAACCTATCTGAAACAAGCGTAGCAACCTCTTCTCCAAGAATATTGAAGACCTTGAGAATCACCTCGTCCGTTCTCGGCAGATCAAACGTGATGGTTGTACTCGGGTTGAAGGGATTGGGATAGTTCTGACTTATTGAATACTCTGTTGGTATTTCTTTTTCTTCCTGAATATCGGTTAAAATTATAGTAGCTTCATTGCTATAGTCTGATTCCGCAGAATCTTTATACGCTTTTACTCTGTAAGTATAATTTTGCACTTCTGCGATTTCATCCACATATTCATTCCCGCTTCCTTTTAAAGTATCGAGTACTGTAAAAGATGTGTCCTGACTCGGTTTACGTTCAATCACATATCCATCTTCAACGTTTGAGTGATCTTCCCAGGTAAGAGTGATTTCGTTTAATCCACTTTTTTGCAATTCAAGATCCGTTGGTGCAAAAATTATTGTAAAATTCGATAAATCGCTCCAGGGCCCAGAACCGCCAATATTCTCTGCCTGAACCCGCCAGTAGTACTTTTGTCCTTCGGTAAGTTTCTGTAAATTTATAACTGTGTCTGTTGTTGTTGCAGTTGGAATTGCAAGAGGTGAGAATGATAGCAACCTGGATATTTGGATACGATATTTATCAGCGTATTCTACCTTCTTCCACGTAAATGTAAAATAGTCTGTTCGATTTGGATATGGCGCGGCAGAAACTAATTGTGGCTTGGTTGGTAAAGGTATAGTTGTGACGAAGTTCCATTGATCGCTCCATGGCCCTGAAGAACCGGCACTGTTTCTTACCTGGACACGCCAATAGTATCTTTTGCCTTCTGATAAGCCCGTGACAGTTTTTACTGTATCCGTTGTTGAATCACTCGAGACAATATTTGTAAATGTTCCGTTTGTAGATAATTGGAAATAATACTTATCAGCATCTTCTACCTTATTCCATGTGAAGGTAATAGATGTATCCACATCTTTTTGCAGATTAGGAGGATAGATCAAAGATGACTTTCCAAAATAAGAAGAATCATTAGAAAGTGTCGGTGTGTCCCAGTTGATCCATGGGGTAAGGTTGGTATTATACGGAGTGGTAGCCACTTCCGTATTCACGGTATCTTTTCCAAGCATGAATTTATCCACAAAGGCTTCAATTTCCGGTATCTGGGCCGCAGGAACTTCGCAATGATCATGGCCACCTATTTGGCTATAGCCGAATCGGTCGGGGACACCAAGTGCTTCATAGACCGTTTGTACAGCTTTACTACCTACATAACCAGATTCATCTGCCAGCCATACCCATCCAGGATTTCCGGTTACGAATAATGCGCGGGGCGCCACCATGGCCATCAACTCATGATGATCGAATGGAAGCTTCGGAACGTCGTTGGAAAATTGGAACAAGTCTTCAATAAACCATACATGACTGGTATTTCCAAGTGTTTCCACATTATCAGTTATTACTTCTGAATAGCGCCAGGTTGTATAACCTCCTCCACCTGATTCCTGGGCAATTGTAAGTGCGATACGCTCATCAAAAGCCCCGGCAAAGAGCGCCATTTTACCAGCAAAGGAGCAACCGGTTACTCCCAGGTGCTTTAGATCGATTGGAAGATCCGCCTGAACCAGTTCTAAGCCATCGATTAAGCGGCTAACTCCCCAGGCCCACGCACTGTAGGCACCCATATAAATAAGATCGGGGTAAAGCTTATTGATCGGTTCACTTCCGCGGACTTGTTGCCAAGCCATTACCTGTCCAAAGTTGTATGGGATGATAGCTATACCGCGATTGGTAAGTGTATCAGCAGGTAATATGGGAGTTATAGTAATCATTGCAGGAAAAGGTCCATCCCCATCTGGGAGTATAACCGCCGAAGTCAGCGTAAGTGTTTGTCCATTCACCGTGACATGCACCGTGAGTGTGCCATTCGCGTAACTGGCATCGATGCTGTCCGGACGAACCGGCTTTTCCCCGATCTCATAATGTTCAATCTCTGATTTGATCTCGACACGCCGGTACTGCCAATCAGAGAAGTTCGACATGCGACCTCTGCCATCGGACCACTTAAACGGGTCGGGTAAGGCCTGGATTTCAGGGAGTTCACTGAATGATGGCAAATAGGGTATTGGACAGTCAACGCCTGTGTTCTCATCTTCATAAACGAGGGGCATTTCCTGAGATAATGAATCAGCGAGCATTAGTGTATTCAATAGAATAATAAAAAGAATTAGTAGTATTCTCATTTTCTCCTCTTAAAGTTTTATAAGATTTTTAGGTAAGATTGAATTTATAACAATTTTTTCATGAATCAATTAACTTTTTGTGGATAGGTCCGGTTGATACCATTATATTTTTGGTTCTTCACAATAATGAGTACCTGAATTTAAAAAAATTTACATTCATCTCATTTTTTTTATCTTAATAATGCAGCTGGTTACTTCATTATCTCTTTTAGATTGGGTTGGTATAAGATTATTTCTTTCCCGAATTGATAAGAAAAATTCCTGTCTTCTACAAAAAGATATCTTTTCTTCGTTACTTTTTGAAGGACTCCCGGCTTTCGCCGGGACAGGCTCGTAGCCAAAAAGTCCTCCGGCGAAATAAACTCGTCCGGCACCTACCGGACTCAAACAGAATTTCGCCGGTTAAAAAACATTCTGCTGTATCTACTTTATTAGGTACCCATTTTTGTGATGAACCATATTTTTTATTTTAAACTTAATGTTACTTATAGTTTGTATCATCTGATACTATTTTAACAAAAGCATTTTTTTGCTTTGCATAAGGCCTGTTGAAGTTCTTAATCGATAAAAGTAAATACCGCTTGATATACCCGAACCATCAAAGGTAATAGTGTGTTCACCCATGCTTTCAACTTTATTAATTAATATCTCAACTGTGCTTCCCGTAACATCCAAAACTTCCAAAGTAACTTTGCTTTTTTGGGGTAAATAATATTTTATTGATGTTTTAGGATTAAATGGATTGGGATAATTCTGTCCTAATGCATAATCGTCAGGTAGTTCCATTGAATTTTCTACACCCGTTGTGACACAAATGTTTTCGGCTTCTGCACCCATTCCCAACGGAGCATAGGGATAATTTGAGATGCAAATTTTATCAAGTTTAGCTCCATCCTCGCGATAAGCAATGGTTAAGGTGTGCTCACTTTCGGATAGCATATAATCGTTAAATTTTTTCCATTCCCATCCGCTTGTTACTAATCCGTTATTCATCTGAAACTCTTCATCGTCCATTCTTACCCAGTAAGAATCGTCATCATAAGTAGGACAATTTAACCGCGCAAAGACAGAAAAATTCCCGGCAGTATCCACTGAAAAAGGAATAAAAATCACGCTTTCAATGCCGGCAGGCGCTTCAGAAAGACTTTGTACACCAGATTTAACCGATACATATTTCCCATTTGAAGCCTGGGCATCGTATAAAATATCCCAACTCTCACCCACTGTTGCACATTCAGGTTCAAAATAAATTGTATAGCTCTCATCGGTATAGACCAATGAATCTCTGCCCACAAATAAATTCAGATCAACAGCCTTGGCCATCATCCGGTGGCCTGTTTCGTTTGGATGGAGAAAATCTCCCGTATGAGCCTCTGGCAGGAGACTCAATGTATCCGCCGGATTACGCATAGCCATATCGAGATCAATGACAGCATCAAAAAGACCGCCATTCCGAATCCATTCATTTACTGTTTGTCTTTCGGCTTCATGTTCCACTGAATAGTAGGATGATCCTCCCATAGGAAGCAGTGTTGCTCCGTACACAAAGATACCATTGGCGTGCGCAGTGTGTATCATTTGCGTGTAAGCGTTAATTAAATTATTCCCTACACCCGTTGTTCCCCATCCAATATCATTTATTCCCTCAAGGATGATTAACCACCTTACTCCATTTTGCTGGATTACGTCCCGGTTAAATCGACTTAAGGCAGAAGGGCCTAAACATGCACCAAGTACACAATTCCCACCAATTCCCTGATTCAGAACCGCAACTTGTTGAGTGTTTGGGCTCTCCTGAAGACGACGAGCCAGTTCATCCGGCCAGCGATTTTGTTTGTTTGTACCCGAACCACGTCCATCAGTGATTGAATTGCCTAATATGACAACTGCTGCTGCGGAGTCCGGCGCTTTTACATCAATGGTATGAATAATATACCAGTGATCAGTCTGGACTGCACCGGAAAAATCCACTCTGGAAACTTCATTCCCCGTAAGCAGGTATGAGGTGGTTCTTGATCCGGGATGACCGGTTACATCTGATGATGTGCTGCCAAAATAAATAGTGATTGCAATATCTGTCCTTGGTTGCAAATCAAATTGGAAAGGATCTGATATAATCGCAGAACCCGGCCCAATCGTGATCCCTGTCTCTCCATTGAAAAGTAAAACTGTATTAGTAACCGGATCAATTGTATCTCTCCCCACTGAGACAGCAATATGAACTTCATTTAATGTTACAGAACTTGTGCTGAATTCATTGGAAAATCGCATCTGCAAGGTATCTCCACCGAGTGAAACGCGAACGATTTGGCGAAGCGTATTATTGTTCAAACCAGGAGCCGGGGGATTATTATTTGGTTCAACTTGTTGTGGTGCAGTACTCCAGGTTCCAACCCATTTTGTTAATTGAGCATAACTAAAAGAGACTAAACTAAAAATTAGTACGATAGTTATTACTGATAAAATCTGAAACAAATGGCACAAATAATGAAAAAGCCTACCAATAGAAATAATATTCTTTGCAGATGTGTAAGACATTATTAATTTTCTCCTTTTTTATTATTAATTGCAGAAATTGAAAGAAAATATAACTTGTCGATATATGCCCGTCTGAAGCCGGACTGATGGCCCGTCAGGCTGCCGGACTGGCAAAATTTTGATTAATATCACCCTTATATATGGAATATTTTCTCAGTCCGGTACAGGGAAGTGACGGGCCCTGTCCTTCCAGTCCGGTTCCAGTTTCTATATTGAATAGCATCAGGCTCCTCGCTGCAATATCTTATTAGATATAAATTAATTTAACCCTTAATTAAACGCAGTCAAGGAGGCCCGATGCAGTACTACAAAGATATTGAAAATTTTGTGAAAGGCAAAAAGGTTTTTTGCGGAATTGATGTTTATTTAAAGTCTTGGAATGTTTGTTTTTATTATGATGGAGAGACCTTGGAAAGATCCCGGATTGATTTTGGTTACTTTCAGTTATTAAAACTTTTAAAAAGATATAATGCCTGCCGAGAGAAGAGTATAGTGTATGAAGCTGGATTCATTGGTTTTAGTTTATATCGCAAACTTATCTCAGATGGCTATCGATGTATCATTACACCCCCGGTTCTGATACCCCGCACCGGGAGTAAAGTGAAGATCGATAAACGGGATGCCCAAAAGCTTGCTAGCTATTTATCAGCAGGGATACTAAAAAGTATTTATGTCCCACCCCCGGAAGTGGAATCCGATAGAGGGGTGGTTCGTCGCCGGGCTCAACTGGTAAAGAATCAGACCCGTTGTAAGAGTCAGATAAAGTCATTTTTATATTTGCGTGGTATAACGCGTCCCAAACAGATAAGTAAACATTGGAGTAATGCCTATTTAAGCTGGTTAGCAGAATTGGAATTTTCCTCGGCATCGGACCTGTTTACTTTCAGGCAATTAATCAAGACTTATCGTCGCATCCGGGAGGATATAGTGGAAGTTACCGGTTATTTAAAGACGCTTTCCAAAGAACCTTGCTATTCAATATAGCAGACGGGCCTGTCTTACGACCAGACAGGCATATATCAGGATATTATGGTCAAAACATGGAAAATATAAGGCACTATTTTCCATGATTGCTCTATATATCTATCTAACGTGTAAAATTATGGGGGATGAGGATGATGCCATAGTTCAACTAAGAGATGGCACATTTGAGATAATTCCTATTGATGTTGATTAATTTTCAATCAAAATAGACTTAAGTCGTGTAAAGTCTCTCCAGACTTTAGATCATCCTTTTGGGGGAAACTTCAGGTCAGCTTACAGGAAGGAACAGGAGTAAATACCCACCTTAAACTCCACATTCGTATACCCCTGCACCCTCTCTGCAGAGATATGGTTCAATGAGGAATATTATAATATACAAAATTCTGGGGATTTGTCAAGGGGAGATGGATTGGTCATTGAATTAATAATAAGTAACCGCCAACCCCTGAGGGATAGGCATATCCGGGCGGACATACCTAAAGAGCTGGCGGTTAGCTAAATATCTGAATTCAGACAGCAATTATTATCTAAATAATAATAATAATGAGGAAATTTGTCAACAAAAATTTAGAAATTTTGGGTTAAAAATAGATTCAGATTTGAAAATTGGAATGAGAATGAAAAAAGCCAGCTATCCCGCCCTATCTGGCTGCCAGTCTGGCAGACTGTTGCAGTTTCTTTAGTATGGCACTAAAGTGCTTTCTCATACACCCCGATTTATCCCGCAGGGATTCCTTTTACCAGAACTTTCTTATTAATTCATTTCCAGGAATCATCTTTTACATCCTGAAGGTTTTTATATCTGGTTCCTAAAGAAACTTATTCACCTTAAGGATTAATTCATCTGCTATAAATATTTCGCTCCTCCAGGGCTTGATTCCCTGTTCGGTTTTCCAAATCATATATTTTCCTTATTTAATCAGGATCATTTTTTTCACATCCTGAAATTCACCTGTATTCAGTTTATAGTAGTGGATTCCACTTGAATATCCCGAAGCATCCCATTCCACGTAATGATGGCCTGCACTTTTTCGTTCATTAACCAAGGTGGCCACCTTTTGCCCGAGAAGATTGTAGATACTCAATTCGACAGCACTGGTCATTGGTAATTGATAATTGATCATTGTTCGCGGATTGAAGGGGTTGGGGTAGTTTTGAAATAGTATGTAATTATCTGGATACAAATGATTAAAATTATTAGTAGAAACAACCACTTCACCAATTTTTTCAACACTGACAAGATCAAAATAGGAAAAATCCTGAAGGCGTGTTGGACCCGATGTCCATCCCGCATCCAGTACAATGCAAATGCTATCACTTGCTGCAAGAATAAATGTATCAATTACTGATAACATAGTCCAAGAAGTGGCAGAGGTAGTATCCACATTACCATACTGAAGTGGATTAGGAGGATACCAAATGCTATCAATTTTGGAAGTAGTACAATAATATATACTCGAGTATCCTACTCTATTCATTGGCTGTTTAACCCATGCATTAAGTTTCCATATATCACCATTTTGCACCGTAGGAATTCCCTGATAAGCCAAACCCCAAGGTCCTCCTTGTATATTAAGCATTGCAAGTTGCAATGACCAGTCGCCTCCTTCTGATGGCGTGTCCTGTGATGCATCATAACATTGATCGTCGGTAAATTTCCATCCCTCGATCGAAAATTGTCCTTCATACTCAAAGCTACCATTGTAAATTTGCGAGAAAGAAACAGCAGTGATAAGAGACAACCAAATTATAAAAAAACACCTCAGTAATGGTATATTTTTAGATTCTATTTTTCCCATTTTTCAGCTCACTTTTTTGACTTTATTGCAAAAGACATCTAACTTTGTGATATATGCCAGTCTAAAGTCGAACTGATTGCCCGTCTGGTACCCGTCAGGCTGCCGGACAGGGAAAAATTTTCATGATATCAACCTTATAGCATTCCAAATTTTTCGTTATATAGTTATAATGTGGAAATTATAGAGGGGAGTTATTGAAAGCAAGAAATAATCCCTCCCCCATTCATTTGGATTTTTAGGGAGTAACTTTCTAACTATACATATTTCATACTCTAAACACATATAAACCAAAGATCATGGTTTACCTATAGTAATAATCACCTAATATGTTTCGATCTTATGTGAGGATTGTGGAGAACAACGAATTTTGTAGTTTTAAGGGTGGGATTAATAATAGGTGCTGGATTATGACTTTATATACAGATTTTATTATCTATTTTAAAAGTGATTTTTCACAATAATGAATACCTGAATTAAAAAAATTTGCATTTAACTCATTTTTTATACCTTAATAATGCATCAAAATTATTGAATATAGTCTATCCAACTGGCATAATACAGGTCATTTCATTAACTATTTTAGGGATTGAGTTGGCATAATATTATTTCGTTTCTGAATTGAAAAGGAAAATTCCTATCTTCTACATAAAGATATCTTTTCTTTGTTACTTTTTGACGGATTCCCGGTTTTCGCCGGGACAGGCTCGTAACCAAAAAGTCCTCCGGCGAAATAAACTCGTCCGGCGGTTGCCGGACTCAAACAGAATTTCGCCGGTTAAAAAACATTCTCCTGTATCTACTTTCTTAGGTATCTATTTTTGTGATGAACCAAATTTTCGCGTCTAAAGCACTAATAATAATACTTTTAATCAGTCTTGTGGATTAAATATATATTTTTATAGCTATATATATCTATTTTTGTTTTTTAATTTTTTATATTAGCTATTCACAACATGAATGCGTCCTTACCTAAAGGTTTAAGACAATGGCCGGCATCTTTGGATTTTTACAATTTGATAAAGTGATTGGCGGAGAAAAGAGCTGCCATAGGTTACTTCAAATTGCCAAGCAAAATTTTTCTCTTCCTTCCAATTATTTTCTGGATAAAGATGAAAATATTGCCTTAGGATATTCTTTGCCCTATATCCGGGGTAACTGGCCTTTAACCAGTAATGATGGTAATTATTATTTTCAGCTTTTCGGTGAAATAATTTTGCCTGACGGATCTTTACTGGATCACACCAACTTTGATGATTTCTTTCTAAAACCATTCCTAAAAGATCCTGCCGACCTTTTAACTAAAATTGATGGCGCATTTATCTTTGCCCTCTATAATAAACCTGAAAAAGAGTTTACGATTGTTTCAGATACCTTTGGTAACTTCACACTTCATTATATTTTCAAGCAGAATTTGTTTGTTTTCAGCAGTCAGATGCATGGAATAATAAAGGTATTGGGTAACTCAGAGTGGGATTCCAAAGCTTTAAATCAATTATTAGGTCTGGGTTTAACGCTCAATGGGAGAACTGTCTATAAGAATATCTTTCGTCTGGAGCCCGGTACTTTGTTGAAAGTGAATTCAAAAGGAATAACCGCCTTTACATATTCAAAACCTTTTTACCAGCCTGAGTCTAATTTGAATGAAAATATCAATATAATTAGGCAGTCGATTATTGATTCTATACATAATCGATTGAAGAATTATGATAAAATAGGTGCTGCGCTCACCGGCGGATATGACAGTCGAGTTACCTGGGGTATCATTAATTATTTAGGTCATGCAGAAAAAGTGGTTGCCTTTACTCATGGATTACCGCAGTCTCATGATATCCAGATTTCTGAGAGAATTGCCCGCCATCTAAAATTGAATCATGTGGTTCAGATTATTGACGATGAGTTTATTCAAAAATTACCTGAATTATGGAACAGGTTCACCCTGCTGAATGAGGGTGTAAATCCAATAACAAGCGCTCATGCATTGTTATCCTGGGAGTTGAGTAGCCATAATTTTAAGGTGCTTATGGATAGTCACGGTGGTGCTTTGTATCGAAGACAGTATATGAAGGTATTTGAGAAAAAAATAAGAAACAGACCAGATTTTTCCCATCAAATATATGATGCTCTGAAAACTCCACTTGTAATGCAGTTCTTAAGTGATAGTAACCATTCTGAAGTTATCGTGAAAGATTGTTTGGAAGGATTAGGTACTTATTTTGATAAATTAAAAAACATTGTATTGCCAGGTGATAAAATTGATTTATTCTATATCCAGCAGGTATCGGGAATGAAATATTCCTGTGCCGGAAATGTTCAGATGAATTATGTGATCCTGGCCCATCCTTTTTTAAATTTGAAGGCTTTTAAGGTAGTGCAGAAAATTCCGGTTATTGTAAGACGGAAACATTTAATATATAAGAACATAGTAAACTATACCTCTCCGGAGTTAAAACATTTTCCTCTGGAAAATATGGGTTTTCGAGTTCCCTATTTGGGATTTACCTCTCTGAGATATATCCCGATGGTATATGAATTAATTCTCAATAAATTACGGCCGGCTTTATCTGAAAAAGTCTATCAGAATTTATCTTTAAGAAGATTTGTTACCGATTATGATCTGTTTTTCTCTATACACTTTGAAAAAATCAGGGACATTTTGCTCAGAAATAATGATACTTTTTTTGATATTTTTGATAGAAAAAAAATAGAAAACTTTTTACACCAGCAGGAGTATCAAAAAAGTTACAAGTTTACTGATCTTACCAATCTGTTATCCTTCAAATTGTATTTAGACCTTTTTCATAGGTAAATATTTTAAATCATTTTCTTAACCGGCTAAGATTTCAAGATCTAATGAGGCTCAGAGGGATTTGTTCGCCTATTTTCCAAGCTATCCTGTTTTGTGTATACTTGGGATATAGGTAACAGGTTTTATACATCGATTTCAACAATTCATCATATCTTCGAACATGTAAAACTCAATAGATTAAAGGATCAGAAAAAATATAGTAGATATAAGATAAACTGAGCAAATATTTGTTTTAATGAGATTGTACCCTAACCCCTGTCAGTGATGCAGTTTCGGTAACCAGGTTAGCCCTTCCCCTGCCGGCAGGGGAAGCCCGTCTGGCAGCCGGATAGGGGAGCAAGGGAAGGGGTACACTTTTACCTGATATAGAACGAAATCTTTCCAGCTCATGGCTACTTCCGGTTTAATCAAGTATCCATAAATTTAGTTTAATGTATTACCTATGTCCCCGAACACCTGTTATCCATGTTTCCTGTCTATACAACTATAAGGGAAGTAATATGTTTTATTCATTTGATAATGTTATATCTGATGCAGATTTATAAGATGAAATGAATAAAATATGAAAAGTGAATTTCAGCAGTAGTGAGGATTAATAAAGAGGTTTTTTTATTTTCTAAGGATAATAGTTTACCCACATATTTCGATTGGCATTTTAGCTCAATCTTTCAATATTCTCAATTGAAATCCATTTTTTTTTATGCACTATTAGTAAAACTTTCCATTATATTTGAGATCTCAAAATAATTAGTCATGGCAGTGGTATGAATCAAATATTGGATTCTGATTTTGTTATAGATGTTCAGAAAGTCTACAAGTCTTTCAAAAGTGTGAAAGCTGTTAACGGGGTGGATCTTCAAATTACCAAAGGCCAATTCACCGCTTTGCTCGGTCCCAACGGAGCCGGTAAAACCACTCTGGTGGAAATGATTGAAGGTATCCAGATTCCTGATTCGGGGAGTATTTTTATAAAGGGTAAGCAGTGGCGTGGCAATGAGGAAGAATTACATCAGATCATCGGATTATCCCTGCAGGAAACCCGCTTCATCGACAAACTGACTGTTTCCGAGACCTTAAAATTATTTTCCAGTTTTTACAAACTCCCGCAGTCGCGGATGGAAGAAATAATTGAATTAACCGGGCTGGAGGAAAAGCGCAAATCATATATTGTGAATCTTTCTGGAGGACAACGCCAACGATTGGCGCTGGGAATTGCTCTTTTAAATAAACCTGAAATTTTACTGTTGGATGAACCCACTACCGGCCTTGATCCGACCGCTCGCTCTGAAGTCTGGAACATTTTACTGAAGCTGCGCGAAAGGAGGCAAACTTCCCTTATTCTTACGACCCACTATATGGAAGAAGCCGAACAGTTATGCGATTACATCATCCTTATCGATCATGGGCATATTATCCGGGAAGGAACACTTCAACAACTTCTACGGGAAAACGGACCAACTAAAAACATTGAATTTACTTTAGGGAATGTCCCAAGCGAGGCGGATCTCCAATTAGCAGAAACTCAATTTAATTTAAAGTGGGAACCAGGGAGATCAGGCGGAGTCCTGCAGATTGAAAATAAAAATCCGGAAGAACATTTAGCACAATTTTTTGATTTTCTAAAGCAAAGAAAACTCAATTTGCAGAGCTTTGAGTGTCGTAAAATAACCTTGAATGATCTGTTTCTTTCTTTAACTGGAAGACAACTCCATGAATAATCGGATTACCAGCCATCAATTGTTCAGGTTAACAAGCGCCTATTTTCTGGAGCTCATCAGGGAGCCAGGTGTCATATTCTGGGGTATTGTTTTTCCCATACTGATGGCCCTGGGCCTGGGGATCGCCTTTACCAAAAAACCTGATATGACACGAACAGTAGCCGTTATCGGAGGTGTTGAGAGTCAAACTCAGCATTTACCGGTACTTCATGGCATAGTCAATCGGAATGGTTTTCAACTATCCCGTATGGATGGTCCCACAGAAAAATATTCATTCAGTATAGAAAATGAAAAAATTGGTAAAACCACTTATATTTTGATCCCTACTACCCTGGAAAATGCGCTTCAGTTATTGAAAAGGGGCAACATAAATCTTATTTTAGAGGAGGTTGATGAAGATATTATCTACCATTTTGATCCCTCCAATCCAGAAGCCCAGTTAGTTTACCTGCAGCTCTCCAAAATATTAAAGTCGGGATTTAGTATAAATGAACAGGTTGCCGAAAATATCGAACCCATGACGGTTACAGGTACCCGTTATATCGATTTCCTGATTCCGGGTCTGATGGCCATGGGGATTATGATGTCCTGCATGTGGGGGATCAGTTATGGGATTATTGATAAAAGGACGAAAAAGCTGTTACGGCGCATGATAGCCACTCCCATGAAAAAACACCACTTTCTCATCGCATTAATCACAGTCAGACTGGGAATGAACTTTGTCGAAGCTGCCCTGCTGTTCATATTCGCCCTTTTATTCTTCCATATATCCATACAGGGGGATGTATCTGCCCTGACCGCTGTCTTCATTTCAGGGAATATATGTTTTTCGGGAATTGCTATTTTTACCTCATCACGGACGGCCAATACGGAGGTTGGAAATGGACTGATTAATGCAGTGGTTTTGCCTATGGTGGTACTTTCCGGGATTTTTTTCAGTTATCACAATTTCCCGAACTGGAGTATTCCGGTTATTCAGAAGCTGCCGTTAACCATGCTGGCGGACGGAATGCGAAGTATCTTTATCGAAGGGGCTGGATGGCCGGAAACAGTTTTTATTTCAACAACCATGAGCCTGATTGGGGTGGTATTCTTTTCGACTGGTCTTAAAATTTTCAGATGGTATTAATCTATGGTTAGGGAGGTAGATGTTCCTGTTAAATACCTTCCGCAGCATCGAGATGTGATCAATGCTGCCAGCGATCATTTGGGCTGGACTGAATATTTTAGTAATATCAAGCTATATGAGAGTGGCCAGGATAGAAAATGATGGACACATTTTTATTGTCCACCATTTTCTATTTGATGGCTTAGTGCATTCCCCGGTGCCTGCGGTTATGCCGCTGTTTCAATTTAAGGTATTTTTGCAACTGATCTTCATTTAGAATTGAAATAATTTTTGTATCCAGTTCTAATAAAATTGCTTTCTTTGCCTCGCGAAATTCATCTCTATTTTCGCTGGTATCTCTTGCTGTTAATAGTTGTGTACCATATTCTGCTAACCAACCTGAAATTTTTTCCTGTTGATTAGCACTTAAATTCAGTTGTTCAGTTAAAAATGCCACTCTTACTTCAATAACCTCTGTCGGATACTGCCCATTAGCTAATTGTTCCTGGACGGATTCTATAATTTTAAGCTGATCTTCGGTGAGAATATCTAACAATTTTTCATAAATTACCTGACGTAATGAGTCACGTTTCTCCTTTATTTCATCCCAGGACGGTCTATCATCCGCCCAATGTGATCGCAATCCTCGGAATTCTTCCCTTTGTCCTTTGCAGATCTCTCTTAACTGTTGCTTTTGTTCTTCAGAGAGATCCAGCACCCAGAAGAGGAAAGGGCCGAGTCCATCAACCAAAAATGCCTGTTGTGTTTCTATTTCGACAGGACTGCTATCCAGTTCCAGAGGATCACTGTCCGATATCAACATGAAATCAATATTTCCGTCTGCCTGTTCTGCCGGATTATTAACATCCTTTGAACAATTAGATAGAAGAATTCCTAGAAATAAAATTGGAAAAATTAAATACTTCATATAAATCTCCTCCTATTTGTTTATTAACTCACGTAATTCTCTCGGGAAAATTTGATAAGCAATAGTTTGACAATATGAATCTTAAATATATTCCCCTTGTCTTAAAAATTTTTAAAATATATGAAGGTATTTGATTGACCTCGCCTTTTATATTTCATTGTAAAGTATAATTCTATATCATATAAAGACACACGTAAGCAACATAGGGTGGTAATCATCAAGAAGTTAGTATATTATTTTTAGTTCTTCACAATAATGAGTACTTGAATTTATAAAAGTTAACATATAATCCATTTTTATGCCTTAGTAATGAATTAAAATTATTGAATAGAGTCTAACCAATCTTTAAAATACAGATCACTTTATTACTACTTTCAAGGATTGAATTGGCACAGTATTATTTTGTTCCCAAATTGAAAATGATTATTCTTATCTTCTATAAAACATATCTTTTCTTTGTTACTTTTTGACGGACCAATCCCGCTCCAGCCGGGACGCTGGTTGAAAAACTACCACGTTTATCTAAATCCTTAGGTATCCATTATTGTGATGAGACTTATTTTTAAGCATTTAACGGAATGCTGGCTGATGGATTCCATATCATTGAAACCGCCTATTTCATTTTTACTCATAAATGCTTATCTTAATGGAAAATACTGAAAAATGTGTTAAATGATTATTTCCTTAATTCAAAAAAATTAATGGATAATCTATTGATAGTTTAAGATATAAACGTAATAAAAATTTAATTTTTATGATGATGGATTCCTGCTAAAAACATGCAGGAATGACTAGTAAGGTGTTATTCCGGCAGAAAATGCCTGTCCGGGGACCAAACGGGGAGGAATCTAGTGAACTTATAAAGATTTTTTACCGCTAAGGCGGGACTCGAAATGACAGTTTTACTAAATATAGTATAAATAATATGTTACTATAAATATTTTCTGAACTAAATCATTAATTATATAAATTATTTTATCAAGAAATGAATTTTCAAATCAACTTATCAAATACAAATGCTTAAAAAATGAAACGAAGAGATTTTGTAAAAACGGCAATAAGTATCCCATTTTTGCTAAAACCTTTATTGAGCGAGAATAAGGGGTCGAAAGCAAAATACCTTAAAGGGAATGAGAAAAGTTTCGATTTTTTAGAGATTAAGGGATCATATGAGCAAATCGGTATTCAGATAGGTCAATATTTTGGTAATAATATTAGAATGGTTATTGAACGCCGCAAAGACTGGCATGCGAATTTAATGAATATCCTGCGGTCTAAAGAAGGTAGAATAATTTCTGAGGAGTATTTAAATTTAACCAGGAAACATTTTCCACACCTGCTGGAAGAAATTAAGGGTATGGCGGATGGAGCCGGACTTCATTTTGATGCCATCTGGACGATGTGTATCAAATCTGAATTGTTAGCTATTGATGAAGAGTCACCTGGTTGTTCAACTATTTTCTACAAAGATGATAATCATATGTGGCTCTTCCATAATGAAGATGGTGATGCTGCTTATGCTGACCAGATGTTTTTATTAAAAGTAGTACCTCCATCAGGAGTCAATTATCTTTCTATGGTCTATCCGGGTATCATTACCGGTAATGGACCTAGCGTGAATAACAGAGGAATTATTCAGACCACAAATTTTATTGGAAGCCGGAATAGCAATATCGGTATCCCACGCTACATTATAGGTAGAGCGGTGTTGGAAGCAAAGAATCTAAAAGAGGCAGTGGATATCATCACTATGGAACCACGAGCATATCCCTATCATCACAATCTCGCCAGTTTTTTAGATAATAGATATATCTCTCTTGAAACTACACCGCAGGAGTGGGAAGCCAGAGAACCACAGGGGATATATTATCATACCAACCATCTCTTGTTTGATAAAACAGAAAAATATCAGTCGGAAGATCAGGCGTACAAGCAAACCTCCTCCCTGTCCAGATATCAAGTTATCGAAGATGAAATCCGGAAACTTCAACAGGATAATCTGAGGCTGGCTGAATTTGTTAAAATTCTTTCTTCTCATAGAAATGCCCCTTATTCTCCTTGCCGTCATCCGCAAGGGGAAGTAAAAGGGGCAACTTTAGGGATGGCTTTCTATGATTTCAATCAGGGTGTTTTAAGGTTATTTAAAGGTAATCCATGTAAGGCAATACCTGATAGTTCATATATTGATTTCGATTTTAATCAGATTTAGCCGACTCTTATCTGCTATAAATTTCTAAAAATTTTCCTTTTTTATCTTCAATTTATATTTTCGTTCACAGAATGACAGCCAAATCTTGCCTGGATAAGAACTTTTTTACTGATTATTCCTCATCCATTTGAGAACTGAAAAACTCAGTAAATGATAACTCCTGATATCCCGCAGGCGGCTGAAATTCAGCAGATGAAATATCCTTCAATAGTAAATCAGTTATATTTGTCTCAATATTTTTTTCACCATTTTCATATTTGATACTTTTTAAGGTGAATCCCTTTTCTAAAAGTTTTGAATATTCAGGGGATCCTTCTACCGGCACAATCATTTCCATTATTTTACTGCATTTGAAAAATTCGGAAAATAATGGAACCAATGGTTTAAATTCCTTCATCAGAGCATCATCAGTCGCTAACCATAATTCTTCATGTAATTGCCCGTCTGCCATAACTTTATACTTTTCAGTTTTATAACCGGCAAGCGATCCACCACTTCCTTCAGAAACTACAGTAACTTTCGGTGGTTTTTTTTCTTCACTGATTCCCAACATTTTCTTATATTCTGGCGGCATTGATTGCATCATTTGTTCCATGAGATTGGACATGGCAGTACAATAATCGGACATTTTCCCTCGGGTAAAACTTTTATTTCCTGAATTGAAATAGATAACCTCACCTGTCTGACTATCCATAATCATACCCTCTTCATGATCCTGATGTTTAACTTTACCATCGGAAACATACATTTTGCTCCCATCTGAATCAGTGGCCACAATACCTGCTACTAATCCTTGAGTGACATAAAAAGTGATAATGATGACCACTAAATTGAACAGAAATCCTGCCTTCTTTAACATAGCTGAGTCCCTTTCAATATTGTTATTTTTAAGATTTACCCAGAAATTCAAAATAAAATTTAATATACACATATATTTTTAATTTTTATTATACAATTTTATTTTGAAAGATAGATTTTTGTCCTTTATATGGTAAAAGGTTTGACGAGACCTCAGGCAAAGTTTCATGTGAGCCGATGATAAGAAATCCACCCGGGATGATTTTCTTGGTAATTTGTTTGAGAATGTCTACTTGCATATCATTTTCGAAATAGGTAAAGACTAAATTTCGACATAGAATGAGATGAAAATTTCCCTCCGGTATCTCTTTACGGATGTCCTGCTGACGGAAATCAATATTTTCTTTGAAATTATGGTCGATAACATATTCTTTACCAACTTGTTCAAATGCTTTCATTCTCAATTGATCTGGTAAATGTTTTAGACTACTTTCTATATATACTCCTTTTTCAGCACGATCCAAGAGCACTCTGTTTAGATCTGTAGCAAGAATGTTGAAATTCATATGGGTTACAATTTGGGATTGCACTCGTAATTGCCAAATAATTTGTAAGGTATATGGTTCTTCTCCGGAGCAGCAACCGACACACCAACAACGCATGCTATTTTCTCCACGGGAAATAAGCTTATGTGCAATGTCTGGTAAAATTTCAGTAGTAAGTGTGTTAAAAATCAGTTTATCCCTGTAGAACCGGGAAATGGAAACGTAGCAAAAAGAATCAACAATTTGCCATTCAGGAGGGTGATTGGTGATATATCTTTTGTATGCTGCAAAATCATTTAGCCCCAGTTGGGTAAAATGATTTTTGATCCGTTTACATACCTGTCGGTGAACTTTACGAAATCCCTGCCATCGCAGACCTAGTTGAGGCAAGGCCCACTTCAGAAAATCAATACACGATTGATCTGACATGATTTGATTTATTTTTTCAAATGTTTTCCTGATTCCACGTATGGTTTGAACTGCTCAACCAGGAAATGGTGCCATACTCTTTCTATTGTATCCGGCCAGCTCTCCTCCATCTGGCCTGAAGCTCTTACAGTTAATTTAAGCATGGTAGAGTCATTCAGTCTAGCTTCTAATTCATAAGTCGTAACCAGATGAATTGCATTTCCTGATAATCCTAGCGGTCCAACAAACCTTAACATTTTCCCCCTTTCAGCTACAATAACCTCAGCATGCTTAACACCCTCGCCTGTTTCGTTGAAGATTTCCCAAAATCCACCGCCGGGTTTGGGCTCTATATAGAATTTTTTTGGTGATTTAGTAAAACTGTGATCCCACCAACCGCTGATATCACCGGTGATTGCATCATGAATGGCCTCAGGTGCGCCAGGAAGGGTGAGTTTATGGCTTACCTCAAATGCGCCGTATTTTACTTCCTTTTTATCGGCTAAACATATATTAATTGTGATAATAATAAATAATAAAAAAAATGTATTCGGAAATAAATTTCTGTTCATGAAGAATACCTCTCTGTTCTTAGTTATTAAATATATCTAAATTTCCTCATAGGAGGTGAAAACAATTTTATCCGGATCACCTTCCAAGAGGGGAGATAAAATTTCATCTTCCCAGATTTTCCAGCTATCCGGATATGCTTGTTTTGGATTCGGATGATCAGGTGGGCCCCAAAGTTTCATCCATTCGTCGACTGACTCATAGATCCAGATGCCTGCATACTTTCCTTGGCGGTACCCTCTAATTCCCTTCAAAAAGTGGAATCTGCTCAATCCTGGTAAATTGAATAAACTTCTTTGCCTGGCATTTTTGATAGCTAACTCAAATATCTCGGGGGAAATACCAGATTTTAATTCATAGTGGTGAATGCTGATGACTTTTGCCATTTATAAGAAACCTCTCATTTAATATATGATGAAATCGTCTTTACCTTAATAATAAGTTCTTCAAAATAATGAGTACCTGAATTTAATAAAGTTTACATTTAATCCAATTTTTATACCTTAATAATGCATTAAAATTATTGAATGAGGTCTAACCGATCTGTAAAATATAGGTCACTTCATTACCTCTTTTAGGGATTGAGTTATCATAATATTATTTCGTTCCCGAATTGAAAAGGAAAATTCCTATCTTCTACATAAAGAAATCTTTTCTTTGTTACTTTTTGAAGGACTCCCGGCTTTCGCCGGGAAAGGCTCGAAACCAATCCCGGCCGGCCGAGACGGCGAAATAAACTCGTTCGGCAGCAGCTGCCGGACTCAAACAGAATTTCGCCAGATAAAAACATTCTCCTGTATCTAATTTCTTAGGTATACTTTACTCCGAAAAAATATGATTTAAATGTCATTCCGACCGGAGCGAATGAAGTGAGCGAAGTGGAGGAATCTATTGAACTTATAAAGATTTCTTCCCGCTAGGCGGGACTCGAAATGACAGTTTTACTAAATATAATATAAATAATATGTTACTATGAATATTTTCGGAGCTAAATCACTAATTGTAATAAATTAAATTGTTGAGCATAATAAAGATATTATTTTAACGGCTGGGTAGCTAATATTATATTCAAATTGAATTTATCATGTCATGTTGAACGGAGTCTAAACATAACATATACTCTACTGAATTAATAAGATAAATGGAATAAGAATTTTTCAAATGTATTTTATACAATAGGCAATATAAAGGAGCAAACTTTTTCTTTTGTATAAGAAAGGAGCGTACAAATGGTCCTGGCAGAATTTTCCATATTTCCGACAGATAAGGGAGAAAGTGTGAGTAAGTATGTTTCCCAGGTACTGGATATCATTGATAAAAGTGGGATAACCTATCAGTTAACACCAATGGGAACCATAATCGAGGGATCCTGGCAAGAAGTGATGGATGTTATAACACAATGTTTTAATACTTTAGAAATACAGTGTAATCGTATTACCACTTTTATGAAAATTGATTATCGAAGAGGAAATGAATCCAGGATGAAATCCAAGATATCAAAACTGGAAAATATTCTTAACAGGAAATTACACACGGGGATATAATCTAACTGGTAGCAAAACATATTAATATCGTGATAAGTCTTCTATTAATTCGAGATAGTCCCGGAATTAAAAATAATCAATGGCCCGGAAACCGTTATCATGATCTTTTCTAAATTGTCTCAGGCGCCTTTCAAGTAAGGGAAATTGTTTTTCATCGGTTAAAGAGACACAGGCCCTGATTCCTTCCTTGCGATCACTACCGGTGATTGCCAGAGAGATAGCACTGATTCCATAAAAAAGTAATTCTTCAATTAATTGTTCCCCGGTGAACCCCGGGTAGGCAATTGTGAAATAGAATCCGTCTGCTAAAGGGAGATCTACATCTTTGTCATATACAATGTAAAATCCGTTGTTGGTAAATAATTTTTTCATAACTTTGGCTCTTTTTCCATACTCTTGCACAGGCTTTATAAAGTTAAATTTCCCTTCATTTACTGCTTTCAGCACACCGGTAAGTCCATATTGGGCACTATGCGAAGCACCGGAACTCAGTGCATACATGGCTCCAAAAATACAAGCTTTACCAAAATTGTCGCTGTTGAAATAGGATTCTAAGTTATCCCCTTTGGAATTGAAAAGGCTGTCTGATATTGCGGTCATCCCGATTCTCTGCCCTGCCATGCTGAATGATTTTGAACTGGAAATAATAAGGACATAATTATCTGTGTACCTGGCGACCGTGGGAATAAAAGGAGATTTCCCCGGTTGCGAATAGTCTTTTCTGAAATCCATTCCAAAATAAGCCAGATCTTCCAGCACGATAACATCATACTCAGTGGCAAGTTCTCCAATAATTTGTAATTCCGTTTCGGTAAGACAGATCCAGGAAGGATTGTTGGGATTTGAGTACATGATAGCCGCGAAATTCCCTTTTTGTAGATAACTTTTTAATTTATCTCTTAGTTTTTCACCTCTGAATTCATAAATATCAAATCGATCACTTGGTAAGCCAATGACCTTTACCTGTATTTTATTTACCGGGAATCCCGGATCAATAAACAATATTTTGTTTTTGTTTATATATCTTCTTCCTGATACCATTAAACCTATGTAACACCCCTGCATCGATCCTACTGTAGGTAAACATGACTCCGGTTTTACTTTAATATCCATAAATAATTCTATAAACTTTGAAATTTCCCTTTTTAGTTCAGGAATACCATCGAATGGTGGATATATAGATCCAACTCCTTTTCTTAAAGCCTTAATCTCGGTTTCAATCGCAATTTCTGGTGGTCTCAATCCCGGGATTCCCATTTCCATTCTTATGAATTTTTGACCGGTTTCCATTTCTATGTTATTGACAATTCGATTAATTTCACGAATTGAAGCGAGTCCTACGGATTTAAGGTTCATTTCAATAATTTTTTTTCTAACTATCTTCCCATTCAACGGCGTTTGAGTCATAATTTTCTCCGAAAATTGGTGGATTCTTATCTTTTAATCCATTTACCGGTACATTTTTCCAGTACCCTACTGTTGCCTATCTACGAATATCTTTTGAAAAAATACCAATGAATTTATATAGGATCAATAACTCAATTTCTTAGGGGGAGAACTTCCAATTAAATTTTATAAATATTGTTTTAGGTTGTTAATATAATAAAGTTTACCGAAATCATTTGAAGGTTTCTTTATTCTGTATGTTCAGAGAGGAAAGAGTCTGCAAACCATCAGATAGTTACTTGATCCCACTCGACAAATAATATATTTTAATATGGCAATTAATTCATTTCTGGAAAAGGAGAGCTTATGTCTTTAAATACAGGAAAATATGATGCTATTGTAATCGGGACCGGTCAGGGTGGGAAGCCACTTGCCACTGCTCTTGCTTCTGCTGGCTGGAAAATTGCCGTGATTGAAGGCAAATATGTCGGTGGCACTTGTGTGAATTTCGGTTGTACTCCAACAAAAAGTATGGTAGCCAGTGCCAGAATAGCTTATTTGGCCAAGCGAGCTTCGGAGTTTGGGGTAAATATTTCTTCGGTTTCTGTTGATCTTAAAAAGATAAGAAAGCGTAAACAGGAAATTGTGAATAGCTTTCGGCAAGGGGGACAACATGGGTTAGAGAACATGAAAAATCTGGATTTAATTTTTGGGAAAGCCCATTTCAAGTCATCTCACCAGATTGAAATATCTATTCCAGCCGGTAAAATTCGGAATATTGAATCGGATAAGATTATTATCAATACCGGCGCGAAGCCCATTATTCCTGATATACCAGGATTAGCTGAATCTCCCTTTCTGGATTCCACTGGCATCATGGAATTGGAGGAAGTACCTGAACATCTTATTGTGATGGGTGGAGGTTATATTGGACTTGAATTTGGTCAAATGTTCCGACGTTTTGGGAGTAAAGTAACTATTATTCAAAAAGGAAAGCAGCTTTTGTCCAGAGAAGATGCTGATGTTGCGGAAGCCGTGGCAAATATCTTAAAAGAGGATGGTATCGAAATTTTTTTAAATACCAATGTTACCCGATCTGAAAAATTATCCAGCGGGAAGGTGAAAATCAGCGCGGAAAGAGAAGGTGATAGTATGAATTTCACCGGTTCCCACCTATTGGTTTCGGCAGGAAGGGTTGCAAACACTACTGAGCTTCAACTTGAAAAAACAGCTGTGCAGGTAGATAATAAGGGAAATATCACCACAAATGAATTTCTGGAAACAAATGTGAGAGGAATTTATGCTATTGGTGATGTGAAAGGTGGACCTGCATTTACTCATATTTCTTATGATGATTTCCGAATTCTTCAGGCAAATTTATTATATGGAAAAAGGTCCTCTATCAAAGGAAGAATGGTGCCATATACTGTTTTTATTGATCCAGAGCTCGGGAGAGTGGGATTGTCTGAAAAGGAAGCAAAATACCGGGGACTTCATTTTCAGGTCGCCAAATTACCCATGACACATGTAGCCCGAGCGATTGAGACAAGCGAGACTCGTGGTCTTATGAAGGCAATTGTGGATGCAGAGACCCATCAAATTTTGGGTTGTGCAGTACTGGGAATCGAAGGAGGTGAAATTATGACCGTCTTACAGATGGCAATGATGGGACAAGTGCCCTACACTGAAATTAAAGATGGTATTTTCGCCCATCCGACCCTTTCTGAATCATTAAATAATTTGTTTATGAATATGGATAAATCCTAGATTAGATGAAGATGAGGATAAAATATAAATGAGATGGGATAAAGATATGAATAGTTTGTATAAGATATTAACAAATCTTGATTTAGAGGAAATTGATATTGAGAAGCAGACTTTTGCACTGGATGTGCTGATTGGATTATCAGAATCTCCCAAAAGGATACCTTCAAAGTATTTTTATGATGACAGGGGCAGTCAATTATTTCAGAAAATAATGGATCTGCCTGAATATTATCTTACTAACTGCGAGTTTAATATATTCCAGAATAAGAAACAGGAGATAGCAGCCTTGATCGAAGAACAAGTGATAAATTTGGTTGAACTCGGGGCAGGTGATGGAAGAAAAACTCGAATTCTGATTGAACATTTTTTAGAAAAGGAAGTGGATTTCAAGTATATTCCAATCGATATCTCTGAAGGAGCGATGAAAATTCTTATCTCACTGATGAAAAAGAAATTCCCGAAATTGAAGATTGAAGGAATTGTGGCCGAATACTTCCATGGGCTCAAATGGCTAAGTAAAATAACCTCTCGGAGAAACCTGGTACTGTTTTTAGGCTCTAATTTAGGAAATTTTAACAAACCACAATCCCGGGTGTTTTTGCGAAATCTCTGGAATACCTTGAATGATGGTGATTATCTTTTGATTGGTTTTGATTTAAAAAAAGATATTAATCTGATGAGAAATGCCTACAATGATTCCCAGGGAGTAACCAGTGAATTTAACTTGAATTTACTTACCAGGATAAATAAAGAATTAGGTGGAAATTTTGATCTGTCCAAATTTCGTCATTATGCAAACTACGACGTATTCACCGGAGCAATGGAAAGTTATTTGGTAAGTCTTGAAAAACAGATCGTTTTCATAAAGGAACTCAGTCAAACTTTCAACTTTAATGCCTGGGAACCTATACATACAGAATATTCTTATAAATATTTGGAAAAAGATATCATAGAACTGGCAGAAGCAACCGGTTACCTTCTTGTGAAACAATTATATGATCAGGAAAAATATTTTGTAGACTCTGTCTGGCAAGTTCAAAAAGTGGAATCGATTTAAGGTACAGAATAGCTGGGCAAATAAACGATACATGTTGCATTTGAAAAATACCTAGGAGATTTTTAATGGAAAAACTGGAGAGTTGCACTTTCGTCATATTTGGTGCATCAGGAGATTTGACCAGGCGAAAATTAATACCAGCAATTTATAATTTATATAGACAGAATCTGTTACCCCCAAAATATACTGTAGTTGGCGTCGGACGTACCAACTTTAGTGATGAATCCTTCCGAAAAATGATATTGGAAAATGCAAATAAGTCCAGTAAAAAAATGCCTGTGGAAAAGGGTAATTTAAAAGATTTTATAAAGAAATTGTACTACCAGTGTATCGATACAAAACAGTCACATGATTATTCTAAATTAAAAGATAAATTGAAAACGCTGGATGAAAAGTTTGATATGCCTGGAAATTATATTTACTACCTTGCTACCCCACCTGGTATATATCATATCATCGCAAAGAATCTCAGCTCTGAGGGATTGCATACTCAGAGTAAGAATACCGGCTGGAAACGAATCATTGTTGAAAAGCCCTTTGGTTATGATCTCGATTCTGCCATTCAGTTAAACAGGGATTTATGGCAAATATTTTCTGAGAATCAAATTTATCGTATCGACCATTATCTTGGAAAAGAAACGGTTCAGAATACGTTGGCCTTACGTTTTGCCAATGGTATTTTTGAACCGCTGTGGAATCGGAATTACATTCATCATGTAGAAATAACCGCCGCAGAACATATTGGAATTGAAAATAGAGGTAGTTACTACGATGATTCCGGGGCACTTCGAGATATGGTACAGAATCATTTGCTACAGTTGGTTGGCTTAATTGCCATGGAATCGCCACCGGTTTTCAATGCAGATGCCGTTCGTAATGAAACGGTGAAGGTGTTTCAATCTCTATCTCCGATAAAACCTGAACAGGTTGAAAAACAGGTGGTCAGAGGACAATATGTTTCTTCAACGATTAAAGGTGAAAAAGTGTCAGGTTATCGGGAAGAAAAAAATGTAAAAGCCGACTCCCGCACAGAAACTTTTGTGGCTTTGAAATTTCATATTGATAATTGGCGCTGGGGAGGTGTTCCCTTTTTTATCCGGACCGGAAAGCGACAACCAACTTATGTAACTGAAGTGGTTATTCATTTTAAAAAAACACCTCATAAATTGTTCAGAAATCAGCAGACAGATTATTATGAGGATAATAAACTGATCATTCGCATTCAACCTGACGAAGGTATATTATTGAAATTCGGGATGAAGCTTCCCGGAGCTGGATTCCATTTGAAGGAAGTTGGAATGGACTTTCATTATTCAGATTTAGCGGATGTATATTTACCAGACGCATACGAACGCCTGTTGCTGGATTGTATATTAGGTGATGCGACTCTCTATGCCCGGGCGGATGCGGTGGAAGCCTGCTGGAAATTTATCACCCCCATTCTTGATGCTTGGAAGGAGAATCCTAATATAAAAATCTTTGGATATCCGGCGGGAACCTGGGGACCAAAGGAAGCTTCTGACCTGTTTGATGAACCAAATGAGGACTGGCGATACCCTTGCAAAAATTTAGCACATGACGGTGTTTATTGTGAACTTTGATCTGGTATAAAAAGGGTGAAAAAATGAAACCGATTGTTCATGTTTTTGAAAATCCAGATAAGATGGCAGAATTTATTATTTTGAAGCTTATTCAGAAAACTGTAAATGCAAAGATAGATAACCGACAAACTTATATTGCTTTGTCAGGTGGAAGTACTCCCAAAACACTGTTTAGAAAGCTATCTTCACAGACTTATAAAAATAAAGTGAATTGGCTGCATATTCATCTCTTTTGGGTGGATGAGAGATGTGTAGCACCACATGATCAACAAAGTAATTATAAGATGACATATGACAATCTTCTCCAATACATTTCTATCCCCGATACGAATGTTCATAGAATTAAAGGTGAAGAAGAACCTGATGCGGTGTGCCAGAACTATGAAACAGAAATCAGGAGAATTGTTCCTTATGCTGATAATTTCCCAAGATTCGATTGGATTCTTCTTGGGGTTGGGGATGATGGTCATACAGCTTCGCTGTTTCCAAATGCAAAAACCATGAAGGAAGTTGAAAAGGTTTGTGTGGTTGCTGAGCACCCTGTTACTGGTCAGAAGCGTGTTTCTTTGACACTTCCAGTTTTAAATAATTCCCAAATTGTTACTTTTATGGTTTCAGGGAATTCTAAAAGAAAGGTTGTCAGAAAATTAGTGTGCAAACAGGAAGATTATATGCAATATCCGGCAGCATTGGTGCAACCACATCAAGGAACCCTGGAATGGTGTCTGGATAAAGCGGCAGCAATCGAAATTTCGCCCTCGAAGTAATAAAATTTCTGATTCTTTTGACACTTCTTAAAAATGCCTTTATATTGAAAGGTATTGAGTACGAGATAATTCTACCTGTAAATAGTAAAATTATATTTCGGGAAAATGGGAGTTTGAGACAGTATGAAACATCGTATAACCTTAATTCAGGGTGATGGGATTGGTCCTGAGGTATCGTTTGCCACACAACGGGTATTAGAAGCAGCCGGAGCGGAGATTGAATGGGATATGGTTGAAGTGGGAAAGGTAGCAATGGAAAAGCATGCAACACCTTTACCGGACAATGTAATTGAGTCAATAAAAAAGAATGGTGTGGCTCTTAAGGGACCAGTGACCACACCTATTGGAGAAGGATTTCAAAGTGTGAATGTTAGCTTAAGAAAACAACTCAATTTGTATGCAAATGTCCGACCCATCAATTCGAAATATGGAGTAAGTGAGCGTTTCCTCAATGTTGATATGGTAATTGTCCGGGAGAATACGGAGGACCTTTATTCCGGACTGGAACATGATATTGCTCCTGGAATCGCGCAGTCGCTTAAAATAATTACCAGAACGGCCTCGGAACGAATCGCAAAGTTTGCCTTTGAATATGCCATGAAAAATGATCGAAAAAGAGTACAGGCTGTTCATAAGGCAAACATTATGAAAAAAAGTGATGGATTATTTCTGCAAAGTTGTCGAGATGTAGCAGTAAAATATCCGGACATTGAGTATAATGAAATAATTGTTGATAATTGTGCCATGCAGATTGTAATGCGACCTGAACAGTTTGATATATTGGTGATGGCAAACCTTTATGGGGATATTATCAGTGATTTGGGAGCAGGATTAGTTGGTGGTCTGGGTTTGGTGCCGGGAGTAAATTATGGAGATGCGATAGCAGTTTTTGAAGCAGTACATGGTAGCGCGCCTGATATTGCCGGTAAGAATATCGCAAATCCGCTTGCCTTGATTCTTTCATCCGAATTAATGATGAGATACCTTGGGGAAGAACACATTGCGAATCATATCAAACATGCCGTCATTGTATTGTTAACGGAGCGAAAATACCTGACACCTGATATGGGAGGAAACGCAACCACTACAGAACTTGCTGAGGCACTTATCAAAGAAATTGTTCATTGATCTGTTGGAAATCCTGAAAGTCTCGGAAATAATATTACCGTAGGTGTATTTATTGAGAATTTTAAAATTTCTCATGGGCTTGGTTTTTAAATATTAAAATTCTAATAAAATTTTGAATGAATCTACTTATACCTAATAAAATTTGCTTTTCCACGGATTTTCAATCTGTTATATAAATTATTAAATATAAAATTTCTGGGAGAAAAAGATGTCAGATTTTTTCCAAAATGGTCAAATTGTAACCTTACATCGATTGGTGGATAGAACCCTGAAAGAGCTTGAAACTGAACTCTGTGCAAATGCAAAAAAGCGTTTATTAGCACTGATTTTACCTTCCCTTTACCTGGAACTGAAAGGTCCTGCCTTACCAAATATTGTTAAACAGCTTCAAAAGGTTGGTTACATTAATGAAATTATCATTACCATGTATCGTATGAATTCAGAACAGTTTCAACACGCAAAAGATTTTTTTTCGGAGCTTCCTCAGCATTACCGGATTATCTGGAATGACGGAGCCCGGATGGTAAAGCTGTATGATCACCTAAAAAAAATTGGAATTGAAATTGGGGAGCAAGGAAAGGGGAGTCAAACCTGGATGGCAATCGGCTATATATTGGCGACAGGTATATCAGATGTTATTGCCTTGCATGACTGTGATATTGTAAACTATAGTCGCGATCTGCTTGCACGGCTTACTTATCCTATGATGCACCCAACCCATCCTTTCGAATTTTGTAAAGGTTACTATTCCAGATTATCAGATCGGTTGCACGGACGAGTTACCAGGTTATTTGTTACTCCACTCATTCGTTCACTTCAAAAAATGCTCGGGGACAACGATTATCTGGATTATCTGGATAGTTTTCGTTATATCTTAGCGGGAGAATTTGCCCTCAGCGTAGAACTCGCGCAACAATTACGGATTCCAGCTGACTGGGGTCTGGAGATCGGTGTCTTATCGGAAGTGCATCGTAATACAGTTTTGCACAGGGTTGCGCAAGTAGATATTGCTAAAACATATGAACATAAACATCAAACCCTTGTTTGGAATGACATGGATGTCGGTTTGTTAAAGATGGCTACTGACATCGCGAAATCCCTTTTCCGGACCCTTGCAGCCCAGGGTATTGTGCTGACTCAGGATTTTTTCATGACATTAAAATCAACCTACTTACGGACTGCCAGGGATTTTATCAGTCGCTATGTAATGGAAGCCTCCTTGAATGGTTTAAAATATGATCGACATGCTGAAGCCAGAGCAGCCGAAAGTTTTGTGCAGAGTATTATAAAAGCCGGGCAAATGATGCTGGAGAATCCCTTCGAATCAACTTTTATTCCCAATTGGAACCGGGTTATTGATGCCGAACCGAGATTTTTTGAAATGCTGATTGAAGCTATTGAAAAGGATAATCTAAAATAAAACACTCAGGTGAAATTGTTATTCAGTTAGGAGAGACAAATTCCACATACACTCTGGCAATGAATAAGATTCCCCCAAAGTCATGTTTAACTACTGAATTAATCCAGGATGAATAAATTTCCGCGTTATCTCGCCACATTGGAAAAAGGTCTTTACAAGGAAAAATTGATACGGGCACAATCCATGCTGCAAAAGTGTAATGTATGCCCGCGTACATGCAAAGTGAACCGAATAAATGATGAATTTGGGGAGTGCAAGGCAGGATTTGAACCCATTATTTCTAGTTATTTCCCTCATTTTGGGGAGGAACGACCTTTAGTGGGAAGCCGAGGATCAGGAACGATTTTTATTGCCGGATGTAATTTACAATGTCTTTTTTGTCAGAATTATGAAACAAGCCACTTATGCGAAGGGAAACCGGTTTCTATTGAACAGTTCAGTTCTATGATGCTGGAACTACAGAGATTAGGTTGCCACAACATTAATATTGTTACCCCCAGTCATATTGTTCCTCAGTTGATAGAGGCGGTATTTTTGGCTGCAACAAATGGACTACGCCTACCATTAGTCTATAACTCCAGCGGCTATGACGCTTTAGCCAGTCTCCGGTTATTGGAAGGTGTGGTGGATATTTATATGCCGGATTTAAAATTTTTTAATAACGAGCTTGCTGCAAGATATACCACCGTATCAGATTATTCACATATCAGCAGGAAAGCGATTAAGGAAATGCATCGACAGGTAGGCGATCTGGTTATAGAGGATGGAATAGCAAAGAAGGGTCTTCTGGTTCGGCATCTCGTAATGCCCGGCTTGGGAGAAGATTCTAAAAAGATTTTACAGTTTATTGCTAATGAAATATCTTTAAATACCTACCTGAACATTATGCCGCAATATAGACCAGCCGGAGAAGCACATCGATATCCGGAAATCTCCCATTCTTTACCATATTCAGAATTTATTGCTGCGATTGAATATGCCAGAAGTCTGGGTATGAGTCGCCTGGATAAAGAATATTAGATAACACAATATTGCTCTCAAAATCTAAAGAAAATCCTGTATTTGAAGTTGACCTGTATTAAATTTCCTATCTGATTAAAATCATTTTCTTTATTTCGTTAAATTCTTTATCACCGTAAAATTTAAGCTGATAAAAATAGATACCGCTTGCCACCTTTTCTCCTGACCCATCTTTACCATCCCAGTGGATTTGATATATACCCGGCGATTGTTCATTATCCAGTAAAGTGTGGACTTTTTGTCCTAATGCATTATAAATGTGAATAATTATTTTTCCGCTGATCGGAATTTCATATTTAATCCAAGTATCAGGATTAAAAGGATTAGGATAATTTTGATATAGCACAAATTTTTCTGGATTCTCTGGCTGTTCAGGTTCTATACTATTCCAGAAGGGTTGTGCTTGATCTGCGCTCTTTCGGAGTTCGTCCAGGGAACTGGCACCAATTACTGCAAAGGCCACTTCGATTGATCCATCTGGGGAAATTGAAAAAGGTCCCTCGCCTATCAGAATGGAGGCATCTATGGTTCTTAAAGAAAGCGTTTGAACTTTTCCACTTAAGTATTGCCACTTTTTTGAATTGGGAAAACCATCATATATTTCATCGGGATTATGTATTGCCCGGAATGAAACCTCGGCAGTGGAAGTTAAAAGTTTGGCGGCGAAGAGCCTGGTGGGATTATTTTCTTCATTATAAATATAGCCCATCTTACGAGATATATCATAATTTGCCCAATCTTCTGAATTAGTATTGATGTCCCAATCAAAAAATTGACCTATAAAGAGATTGGAAATTTCAGAATCAGTAAGATTGGTCAGAGTATATCGAAAAATGATGAATTTATTGAAATCATTCCTATTATCAACATAGGTCTTTTGCAAGACAGAGATCCCTAAAGGAGAAGTTGCCAGAGAATCAACTAACGGAGCGGATCCTTCTTCATTCGTATACTGTCCTGGAGAAATAATGGTTAGATCTTCCCCGCTGGCGAGCTTAAAATCATCATCTTGGGTAACACCATCATCACCCCTGATGCAATCTGAAACTGTATTCGGACCAGTTCCAATTAAAAGACCGCCTTCAAAAAGGTGGTCTTGACCATTAAATAAAAATCCTACGCCACCAGACTGATCTCCCTGAAAATCTATCCAGCCAATATTACCCTGAGAAGTGATGGCTGTTTGGATTATTCCGGTATTGTGGATGGCAAATTGAGGAGGATTAACAAATAATTCAAAATAGTTTTTATCATTATAATTTGTACTTTTGATCTGTAGGTAAAATCTTAAAATATAGCCGTCTGGTAAATTATTGGCGACTGTGAAAAGATAAGTTGCATTAAGTGTATCATTTTTATTAAAGAAAGGGATTTGGGCACTTGCCTCGGTTATTTCGATATTTTCGTCATCTGATATGAGTGAAATAGTGACATTTGAGGTGTTGGCTAGATAATTGGTAAAAGCTGTTTTTACTTCTACCACATCACCTGAATGAATAATACCATCTCCACCACTCTCTGTAAAAGATTTTTCAATTAATCGAATAGCTGGATAGGAGAAGTCAGTTACTGCCTGATATGCGTTAATCCGTCCTTTTCCTAATAAACCTTCGTATAAGGGATTTACTTGATCAATTGGATTCGCTGTTACTCTGATTTGTTCGCGCACCTGATCTACTGTCCATTCGGGATGTTGTGTTTTTATCAACGCTGCAAGTCCTGCAGTCAGAGGACAAGCCATAGATGTACCGCTTAAATTAAAATATCCATTATTTGGAGTAGTGCTTAAGATATTCATTCCCGGTGCATAAACATCCACTGAAGTCCCATAATTTGAGAAACTGGTTTTATCATCGCTTGTCTTATTTGTTGCACCTACAGCAAGTACATGCTCATAATCAGAAGGAAAATGATGGTAAATATCATTATTCGAATTTTCATTACCACAAGCCGCTACTACAAGTGTTCCATTTTTATAAGCAAAGTCAATTATCTCCATTTCGAAAAGGGAATAAGCTCCAGTTGCTCCCCAGCTACAACTTACGATATCAGCCTCGTTTAATACTGCATACACAATTCCTTCAAATCCATATAGAACACTGAGGTCCTCAGTTGGATGAGCAACGTTTATAGGCATGAGTTTGCAGTTCCAGCTAATACTAGATACGCCTGTATTGTTGTTGGTAACGGCTGCGGCAATGCCTGCCACATGAGTGCCATGGGATGCGTTCTGTGGTGTATGTGGATTACCAGTAGGATCATTTGAATTGTTGGAAAAATTCCATCCGTTGGTATCATCAATATATCCGTTGTTATCATCGTCAATTCCATTATCCGGAATTTCATCGTTGTTCTGCCAAATATTAGTCAGTAAATCTTCATGCCGCCAGTCGGTACCAGCATCAACAATTGCGAGGATAACTCCACCCTGTTCTCCCTTTACCACATCCCAGGCAGTATTAGCTTCAATTTGCAGAAATTGGGTCATATTAATATAATTGGGATCATTGGGAGTGTCTAAAAGTGGATATATATAGAGAGGTTCTGCATACTCAATATTTGGATCATCCGCAAAATCCGCTGCAACCCGTTTGGGATCTTCCCCATTCTGATAAGATAAATGATATATATTATCGAGAGATTCAACTTTTTTCAGGGAAAACTTATCTAAACTCGGAAAGATTTTTTGTAATGATACACCCTGATATTTACTCATTTTTTGTTCAAACGATGAATAAATGTTGGAAGATTTCTTGCTAAGGGTGCCTGGAGAATTTTTAAATTTTAGTATAATGGTGCCCTGAGCGATCTTTCTTCCAGCCTCCGGTAATATGCGATCTTGCCTGATAACTTTTAGATGCCTTTCATTATTTGATTCATTTAAGGATTTTCTACTATCATTATTATTCGTTTTTCCATGAAGATCGTTTAGTAATACCCCACTCAGAGAAAGGATGATAACAATAGTCTCCAAAATGTGTCGTCCCACGAGGTTCTCCTGTTTTTTTAACGGGATGAATTTATACTTAAATATAAAATATTTTTTTTACTTCTTTGTGAAAATTTTGTTGCAAAAATTAATTTATATTAACAATCGATTTCAAACTATTTAGTGAAGGAACAGCACGGCAATTCCTATTACAGTTATTGTTGCACCAAGAATTGCTCTAAGACTTGGCATTTCTTTTTCAATAAGAATAATAAAGGGAATCATAAGTACCGGCATTGTAGACATAAGTGTTGCTGCAATTCCGGTATTGGTATACTTTATTGAAATCAGTGAAAACGTAACACCTAAAAATGGACCGACTATCACCCCAATTAGCAGAAGTCGAAAGGCGGATAAATCATTCCGAAACATTGTAATGGGATTTCTGACTTTGCCTGTCAGTAAGGTGAAGGGCCAGATGATAATGGTTGCACCCAGCATGCGAATCCAGGTGGCTAATAGCGGATGGATCTCAGTTGCTAATCCCCTCTTGGCTAATATTAATCCGACCGCTTGACCGAGTGCTGCCATTATTCCCCAGAAAATTCCCTTGGCAGATATATGTTTTGTGATTCCTCCTGGATCTGGAATTCTTTCAGCGATCACCCAGATAACACCTGCTATGGTGATTGCAATGCCCATAATGCCGGTAAAACTAAGAGACTCGTTCAGAAAAAAGTAGGCAAGGAATGCAGTAATGGGAGGTGCCAGGGCAAGCAGGACCATGCTTAAACGAGCTCCTATTTGAACCATAGCATAAAATAAAAATGTATCTCCAATAGCCAGACCAATAATACCACTGCCGGTTAACCAAAGAATGGCTTCATCAGATGCAGAAAAATTTCCCTGGATAGTGTAATAAGTAAAAGTGAGTAAAAATAACGCGAGGGGGAGTCTATAAAGGTTTACCTGAAGCGCTCCGATCCGTTTACTCGCTGCAGTAAATACAATGGAAGTCAGTGACCAAAGCAGGGCAGTAAGTAAGCCCGCAATTTCACCAAGATATGGAATACCACTCATTTCAGGTCACTTATGAAATTTGAATAAAATGAAAGTTCTTTTTAACATAAGAAATTCGTTGAAAAGGATATAATATAGTTATTTTTTTTGTCACCAAATCAGGGATCCGGTATCATGAACTTGCATGAAATTAAAAGCAAAAGTGATGAGATTTTATTAGAAAAAATAAAAGGGTTTGAGAAATGGGTATTCAGGACAATTATTGATTAAAATATTAGTATTTACATTTCTATCCCAAAATCATAGAGCGGGAATGAATTACACATTTCTTCTACGTTTTGTTTTACTTGCTTGTAGATCTGTTTATTTTCCAAATTCTTTAGAACACAATCAATTAATCGGGCGACCTGTTTCATTTGATCTTCTTTAAAACCTCTGGTAGTTAATGCCGGAGTACCAAGCCGAATTCCACTTGTAACAAAAGGACTTCGTTCATCAAAGGGAACCATATTTTTATTAACTGTAATTCCTGCAGCATGTAATGCATTCTCAGCATCTCGACCGGTAATTTCTGTGCTGGTCAGATCTACTAGCATCACATGATTATCAGTTCCGTTTGAGACAACATTATAACCAAGTTCCATTAGTTCACCTGCAAGTGCTTGGGCATTTTTAATTATTTGTGCAGCGTACACTTTAAAGGATGGTTCCAGGGCTTCTTTAAATGCAACTGCTTTAGCAGCGATGATATGCATAAGCGGTCCACCTTGTATTCCTGGCATAACATTGCTATCAATAATTTCCGAGATATTTTTAATTCTGCCTGATTTAGGGGCGATTATATTCATATCGTTTTCCTTATCTTTCCCAATCAGAATCATTCCTCCACGGGGACCTCGAAGTGTTTTATGTGTGGTAGTGGTGACAATATCACAGATTGGAATAGGGGAGGGATGAAGTCCGACAGCTACTAGCCCAGCTGGATGGGCAATATCAGCCATGAGAATCGCACTAATTTCATTTGAAATTTCTCTAAATTCTTCAAAAGGATAAAAACGACTATAGGCACTGGCTCCTACTATGATCAAACGTGGTTTGTGTTCTCGGGCCTTTTTTACAACATCGTCTATATCAATCTGTCCGGTATCTTTTTTTACCCCATAAGAAATGATGTTATACATTTTCCCCGAAAAATTAACCGGGCTTCCGTGGGAAAGATGACCTCCATGTGCTAAATCCATCCCCAGAATTGTATCTCCTGGTTGACAAAAAGCGAAGTATACTGCCATATTGGCTTGGGTGCCAGAGTGAGGCTGAACATTGGCATATTCGGCAGAGAATAAGAGTTTTGCACGTTCTCTCGCCAAGTTTTCCGCTTCATCAACCCATTCGCAACCACCGTAATATCGCTTTGCTGGATATCCTTCGGCATATTTGTTGGTCATCAGACAACCAGCTGTTTGTAGAACGGCTTTGCTAACAAAATTTTCTGATGCGATGAGTTCGAGGGTATTATTTTCACGGTCAATTTCTCCTAAAATCGCATGATGGATTTCAGGATCAGTTTTCTTGATATATTCCAGCATTGCAATTCCTCCGCCTTGGTACTATTTTATTTACTAAAGAAAAGAAAATTGCCGCAGGAAAATTCTCTGCGGCAATTATTTTAAGAAGTATCATCCTTTGAAAACAACCATATGTATATTGAAGATTTATATAATGCCAACCATTATTCACTAATCCAATCGTAACATTTTTCAGTGGTTTTGGTACGATTTTTATGCATGAATTTGTCCTCTGTTGAAGGTATTAGGGGATCAAACTGATTGATACGACGTTTTGCTTCAGTTGCGTAATTAGGATCTTTGGTTGCTTTTTTTAATTCTTCCTGTGCAAGACTATAAACTAATTTGTCATCGTAAGTGATTTTATTTTCCTTCCGTTGTTCTGAACAGTGGATGACGGAATTTTCATAAATTTCAGCCATAATCATATGCGGAAGGCCATTACCTGGATCAACACGTTGTGCATTCCTTACGTACCTTCTGGCAGTTGTAAAATTTGAAAGACGACCATATACAGAAGCTGCTAGACAAAGAACATTCACATTTTTGGGATCAATTTCTAATATATCTTTGTAATAAGTCAATGCTTTTGACAGTTGGTTTAAACCTTCATAAGAACGACCAAGATATTCTATTGCCATAATATTACGTTCGTCTTGGGCAAGGATGTTTTGGAATGGCTCAATTGCCTTCATATATAAACCACTTTCAAACGCAGCTTTACCGTAGCGGGTTGCTATTTCTATATTATTGGGATCTTTCTGGAAGGTTGATTCTAGGGCCTTAAGGGGATCTTCTCCGCAGTGTGCCATAATATCTGCCAGTAGACGCGAGGCTTCCACATCATCGGGATCGATTTCAACAACTTTCTTTTGTGCTTCGATGGCTTTACAATCATTTACCTTGTAATATAGATAAGCCAGTTTTGCCCAGTAGGATTTTTCTTCGGGATTACTTTTTACCAGGGCTTCATAGTGGGGAATAGCACATTCAGTATGCCCCAACTGGTCATGTATAAAACCTGCATAATAATGGAGCCGGTCGTTGTCGGGATTTATCTCAAATCCACGATAACATACAATGAATGCACTATCTGCATAGTTCAAATTATAATAGCACTCTGCTAACTTTGAATAGACTACATTGAATTTGCCGGTGTTATCGTTTACCAGAATTTTCCAAAAATAAGGAATTGCTCGTTCATAATTCTTGTACTTGAATTCTTCCCGAGCAAGACTGTACCAGATACTTATCTGCTGAGAAGTAATAGAATCGGATTTGAATTGGTCATAAATCGTTACTAGATTGTTAGGTATACATTCTACCTCTTCAACACCGAGTTCTTCTAGCTCATCCAGCTGAGCAAATGATAAACCGGAAATAATAAGGATAACAGCAATAATAACTAGTAAATCCATGCGAAATGAATATAAAAGTTTCCTATTCACGGAGATCATCCTCCTTTCTTCCTTTTCGAGGAACTCTCAATAGCTCTTCTTTTTAACGAATTTTTTGAAACCAAAGTTCGCCAGCTGATAAAGATATATCCAGTTTAAAGAATTTTTCTTCCAGCAGATTACTACTTTTGTCCCCCCGTATACCAGCCCAGAAGGCCAGATCCAGTCTTGCGTAGCCCTGATAGAAAGGAATTCCGAAACCCAGATGGAGGGCATATTCATCAATCATATTATTATTAAAGATATATCCTATATTCCCATAGGAGAAGCCTGCTCGGACATCGAATTTATTAAAAAAGGCCTTTGGTCTAACTGGATTCCGGGATCTCTCAATCCCAATTCCCATTTTATACCATTTATCTAAATTATCTGGATCGCTTCCTTCTAAATCTAATCCATTAGACCAATTTTGATAGGCTAAGTCTGTCGATAAAAGCCATTGTGGTTGTAATTTATAAGTTACTCCAATTCCCCAGAAGATTGGTATGGTAGCTTTCTCTTGGCTTTTATTTTCCTGCCTGGTAATAGGAGAGAAGTATACTTTTGAATAATTAATCCGTACTGGTAAATCCAAAAATCCCCCAAATCTGAGCTTATCTTTTGGTTCAAAATCGAAACTTAAGCCTAACCCGGGCCCTTGAAGTCTGTATTCAATGCTGTAAAATGAATCACTGAAATTTGGCTCATCAAAGGTAATAAGGTATCTGTCCTCAATCTTACCAAAAAAATAAAGGAAATTCGCAGAAAAACCCAAACGTCGGTCTGGAGCCCAGGTTAAATTGATTTGGGTTCTTGAAATGTTTCCTTCATAAAACGCATTGGTACTGTACTCGATTTCCTGATTTTTAAAATTGAGAACATAAGAAAAATTGACAATTGAATAAGGAACCAAGGAAAATCCCATAACCCATCTGTTCTTTTGAATTGGAATGGCTAACTGAAGACCGCTGAAATTTGTCCGCGATGATGAAAAATTTTGAACAACCAGATCAGTATAAACATAGTCGTATCGAACTGAAATACCAATCTTAGTATTGTTAATATGCCGCCAGGTGGCAGCATTATAGGTATTTAAAGATGTTGAATCAATTAGTGCCAAACCAGTATTTCCCATCCCCATTCCCCGGTTAGTTGTCATATAATGGCGTAAGCCAATGCCGTTTTCAGTTCCTGAAAATACTGACTGAGTGTGTCCTAAAATACTATAAAATAATATAAAATAGACTGAAAATACAATTCTTTTCACAATAAAAACCTCAAACTAAAGTCTGGGAGATGGTGGTACCCAGTAACTCAACCATAATCTTGGTTTAGATGTTTGATCCAGATCTTGCCGTTTAACAAAAGCAATAAAAGAATAAAAATCATTTTCATCGGTAATCTTGGAGCTGGTTTCTATCAAATCGATGAAACTAATGGCTAAACTCTGAGACGTTTCAGGTTCGGATAAAATTGGACGAATAATAGATTTCGCTAATACTTCTCTGGCTGAACCAGAATTTGTTTCAATATAACTGCTGTCACTAGCCCACTGGCTGTGAGATGCCCATACTCGAATCGTAGAATCTACTTTTACAGAACTGTCCTCGAAATTACTCAATAAACGAATTGTTACCATACTTGATACTCCAAATCTTGAGTCTATCAAGCTTTTGTCTAGATCTACAGGTACTTGGATTGCAGCTGCAATAAGTGTTATCTCATTAGTATAAACGGTTAAGAGACTCCGTATATCAAATTCATATATAGAATTATAAATAATTAAACTAGAAACATAATTTTTATCATCATTTATTGGAACATTTCCCTCATAAATGAAAGCATCCATACTTGCATATAAAGTATCGCTATAATTCACCGTATCATCCGGAAGATTATAAAATACAATTAATTCTGGATCTTTCAAGCTGGTAATAGCATGAATATATTGCAAATAATTCGCTGAAGCAAAATCAAAAAGTACACCATAGTTTTCATTAGAATTATCCCTGTTTTCATACCATTTGTTTACTAAATCTATGCCATCTGAATTAAAATTGAAAAAAAAGGCACCGCTGTCGCTTGGTGTAAGCTCTGACTCTGCTAAAGGTTTGCTTCGATCGATGTTTGATTCATAATCATTCCAAACAGAATCTCTATTACTGGACCAAAGGTTAAGAACAGGAAAAACAGTTACGGTTAATGATGGTGTTGCCGTCTCAGCTATGTACCCGTTTGCAGTGAGTCTTATTTTGGCACTATCAATTATTACTGAATCGGGGACACTTATAAAATTAGTATATCGGATTATAGGCCGAGCGGTTACCCCATAACTTTCACCTAATAACAGACGGTTAGAGGTAGTTGTGGAGACTTTAGATTTAATAAAATAGGTAGTATCCCTTGTGGCATATAAAATAGTGTCCTTCACCACGCCTTCAATATCATTGTTATATATATTCAAAGTGAGTTGATGAGGATTTTCACTGCAGGAGAATAGGATATAAAAAGTGGTGGCAATAATAATAAATAGAATAATCTTATTCTGGAATGACTTCATAATAAATGTTAAGTTCACTATTCTTTGTTGAAAATTGAATGATGAATATAAAAAATAGGAAACATTAATTCAATCAATTAAAATTATTCAAATTAAAGTTACTCATAATGCCAACTGAAGATGTTGTTCAATTTAGCGCAGTAATCTACCGCGGTAATAACATAAAGTTCCCTCCTATTAAATTTCGATGGTATGATTTTAATACTCCACCATTAAAGTAATTGAAAGATCCGGAATGATAATTTATGTCCCAAATAATAAAATTGGGATGCTTAAGATCCTCAAGAGTATCTTAAATTTTGGTTTAAAGCTTTGTATCCATAACAATTTTATATTATAAGATTCTTATAACTGAATATTCATAAGAATTAATGCAATATTATTAATTATTAGGTTGTCAGTTGATTTTTTTCTAATTCTGTACTATATTTAAAAATAGTAAAATGAATTTATGATTTAATACGATTTTGTAATATACCTGATCAGGAGCAAGGTATCAGGGTATGATAGAAGTTACAGAACTTAAATCTGAAAATTTAAGTCAAATTCTCAATGAAATAGAAGAAGTGTTCGTCAATGAGCTTGAGAATATGCTTCTATCAAAATTGATTGAAGAGAAATCCATCCGCATTCAGGGACAATATGAAGAAGTACTAGAGTTTGCAGGGCGTACGAATCATAAAATCCGTTTAAGAGTCCCTAATAAAAATGTCTGGTCTGTTTCATTTCGCGATTTGGGTGAGTCGATCAGAAAGGTCTTAAGAACTGGTAGTATATTTTCTGATGAAATTGTGAGTGGGAATTCTAAATCTGGTGATCAGGTTTTTGATCACCATACTAATCTGCTTTTACATATATTACCACAAAAGGAATATGAAAAGCGAAGTTTAGTAGGAAATGAAGTTGTTCATTCCTCTCTTGGCTATGGTAAGGTCATTAGTATTTCGGAATCGGGTAATGTTGTAGTAAAGTTTGAAGACCGTACTGTACGTTTAAAACCGAATTTTATCAAACTAAGAACTTCTGAAGCCTAACCTTTTTACCATATTAATGGGAAAACCACATCTGAATTTGATTTAATATTAGGATTTTTTAAATACAATTTTCGTGAGCATTCGAAATTCTTTTTCAAAATTTGGAGTAAAAGTCTCTTTACCAAGATTATCTTCTATTTCTTCGATTGTCCAGAAACGTGCCTCGGAAATCTCTTTCCAATCAGGATAAAACGGTCCATCTTCCTCTAATAAGAAACCATGAACTAACTCGCTTTCCTGTTCATTTCGCATGACATAACGAAAAAGTGGTTGAAATTTTCCAAGAGATATCCCTAATTCTTCTTCTGCTTCGCGTATTAGCGCATGATCTACCGTCTCTCCCGCCTGAATATGACCACCAATTGCGGTATCCCATTTATCAGGTTGTATTTCTTTGTTTTTACTGCGTTTTTGTAAAAAAATTTCCCCCTTTGAGTTTACGATATGAACATGAATAACCGGATGAATTAAGTTCGGATTACCATGGACTGCGCTTCGAGGTGCATTGCCAAGAATTTTACCCTCAGGATTTACGATGTTGAACCATTCTTCATCGCCGAATTTTTTCTTGAATTGAAACTTTTGCCACAAAGTTTTTACTAACTCGAAGGCAAATATCACCCCCATAAGAAGGTAAAATAATCCTCCGCTGATGAATCCCCAGGCTTCTTTACTCAGATAAAATGCTGCATAAAAGATTAATAATGTATGAATTGAAAAAATAAAAAACATCCTTTTAAGCATAACCTGCATAATCTGAATCTGCTGGTCGCTTAATTGCATATCTTTTAAGTAACGGCCAGACATTTTTAAAAGCAATTTATTGTTAGAAAAAGCGGAAATACCCAATAATACAACCAAAATAATTCCAATTAGGCCGGGTTTTATCTTAAAGAATATGTCGTTTTGCAGGAGTATAGATAATAGACCTAAACATAATATGAGAAATGTGTCAAAAAGAATAAATCGATCAAATCGTCTTTCCCTGATATATGATAAAAATAATTGAATCATTCCAAATGAAATAGCCACTATTAGGCCAAGTGTTAATCCAAATAATTCATCAGCAATGATGAAAACAATTAATGGTAGGAAACCTAGGGTAAAGTTTTTAATGATTTCTTTGCGTTTAATCATGATAAGGAAAAATAAAAATTAATAATCTTTAAGTAAATGCTCTAAACCTAATTAATTACAAAACTATCGATTTGAAAATGTTTAAATATGAAGGGATTTTTAGAGGGTGAGTGTGTGGACTCCACTCAATCAAGTCTGGATTTTGCTCTCTGCATCACTTTTTCAATATCAATACCCTCGTCCTTTGCTAACTGTAATGCCTCTTTGAGGTATTCATCATCAAGTGTGCGATAGTAATCTTCTAAATAGATCAATATGATTTCTTCGGTCTCATTTTTATCGAATTCTCTTGAATTTAGATACTGATCCTCGTCTGTATCATAAGGATTTTCCATTCTGTGATCTACCTTTCGCTTAGTATAATTTTTTAAGAGCATTGAGTAATTCTCTGAAGTCACTTACTACAACATCAGCTTCACGGAGATGATGGGCAGTTAGAGTGGTTGTGATTCCAATTACCTTCATCCCGGCAGATTTGCCACTATGAATCCCCAGAGGGGCATTCTCGATTACAATACAGTCCTTTGTGTTTACCTCTAATTGGGTAGCAGCAATTAAATATGGTCTTGGACTGGGTTTGGTTTCGCTGACATCATCGCTGGTAATAATTGCTGTGAAATAATCCATTAGTCCAAAACTTTCCAGAGCTTCTTTTACCCGGGTACGTATCCCTCCTGTAACTACCCCCATTTTTAATTGTTTCTCTCTAGCCCAATTTAGTACATCAAGTAGATTTGGGTAAAACCTGATTTTTTTAATGGTATTATAGTGTTTCTGTTTATTTTTAATAATATCTGAAGTATCTTCAACAGGGATGTTGTATTTTCTGGTAATTTCAGTGGCCACTGCTTTAACTCCTTGCCCTTCCATCATAAATAGTTCTTCAGGGTTCATGTCTATTCCGTATTTCTCAAGGGCACGGCGCCACCCTTCATAATGGTCTTCCATACTTTGAATTAAAACACCGTCAAAATCAAACAAAAGCGCTTTCATTTCAAATCCTGTTTTATTGTATTATTTTATCATAATTTTTATTTGTAAACCGGTTCCAAGATAATTAATAAAATTTTTAAAAGATATTTTATTATGCAATTTTAATTATCAATACATTTATATTTAATGCAATAGATAACGATAATCACTATAAAATAAATATTAAATATAACTAAAGAATCATGAAAGAAAAAAAACATTTTAATGCTGGTGTATCAACATCTAAAGTAAAATTTTGCGATATGAAATGTGAACATGCTCAATTTCCCAAAGATATGGATATAGATGGATCTGGATCATGTCAGACCTATCTGGCCATCTGGTGTTCAGAGTTGGAAGAATATGTGACAAAAAATGCTCCCTGCGCCCTTATTTTTGGTAAACGACGTCCCAAATCGAGCTGGTAGATTTATTGAGATTTTACATATTTTTGATATAATTCCTCTACTATACTTCTTGATTTGAATTGGTAAATTTTTATCTCTTCCTTTTTACATTGAACTACAAATTCTTGAAATACTGGATGACTTGTTATAATTTCGACGTGAACTTTCTTATCCTTAATCTGGGAATTGCGAAGGGTAATTTCGGATATGTTATTCAGAATTTTAATTGCCTCCTCATCGGCCTCTAGAAGAAAAATGGCGTCTTTTTGTTGTGATAATTCAATATCATGAATTATTTTTCCTTGATCTAAAATAATTATTCGATTACACAATTCTTCAATGTCTGTTAATATGTGAGATGAATAAAGCAAGGTATAATTATTCAAATGTTGGAGAAGTGTTCTAATATTCTGCTGTCCTTGAGGATCCAAGCCCGACATCGGTTCATCTAAAATGAGAATTTGAGGTTCATGAATTAAGGCAAGTGCAAATTGCAAACGTTGAAACATGCCTTTGCTGAAACCTGTAACTAAACTATCTTTATATTCATTTAGGGAGGTCCACTCCAGGAGTTCATTTTTCCTTTTTTGAATGATATCCTTGGGTAAATTTGACATTTTGCCTGCAATTTCAATAAGTTCATCTGGGGTAAAATTATCAAAACCTTCTTGGTGCTCTGATATGAAACCCAGGTATTGTTTTGCATTTTCCAAATCCGTGCTATTTAATATTGAAATAGAACCCTTGTCTGGTTGAATTAAATTCATAATTAATTTAAACAATGTGGTCTTTCCTGAGCCATTTGCACCAATAAAACCGACTTTTTCATGTGCCTTAATTTCAAAAGAAATATCTTGGATTGCCGGTTTTTTCTGGTGGAGATAGTACTTTGTCAAATTTGTTATTTTGAGAACAGCTCTTTCTGTATCTGAATATTCTTGCATAGATGAATCTTTCATTTATTTAAAATGCTACCTGATATTATTTTACTTGTTTCATAAGTTAATATTTCTATATTTGTGAAATCAAAGTGAAAATACCATAAGTTAAAATAAAAAGGGAAATTTCATGATAATGGATATAAAAATTCCGGAAAATACGGAAGATGTTCTCAAGATGGCTTTGGAAATGGAAGAACAGGGTTATGAAACTTACATGGAAAGTGTAAAAGTCATTCAAAATTCTTTGGGTAAAAGAATGTTGGAGAGACTGGCTAATGACGAGTTGATTCATATGAAGAGGATAAAAGAATTTTATGAGGCGATGGAAGGAAAAAGTAATTGGGCTGAATTGTCGATCGCGGAAACAAGTGATAAAGAGATTTTCCAGGATATATTTAATCGCTTAAGAGAAGAATTAAAGCAATCTGTTGAGGAGTTAGGAAGCCATGGTGTGGATGATGAGGAGATTATAGAGACAGCCATAAATCTGGAGAATCATGCCAGATTCTTTTATTCCGAATCTGCAAAAAAGGCTCAGCAAAAAAAGGTAAAGAAATTCTTGGAAATTTTGGCTGACGAGGAAGAAGGTCATTATCAGGCATTAAGGAAAATTAATAGTTTTATGGAAGATCCGGCTAACTGGTTTGCAACTCAGGGGAAATTTTGATATTTGGAAAGTTTCCTCATGGGAAATCATGGTATTAAGAAGCCTATAGATACTTGACTTTTGTTACATTCAGAGAACCAATGTGCCACACAGAATTCTGAGGGCAGTGGCTGAACCAATATCTTTTGCAACATTCGGGGCCATAGCATACATTCATAAAAAGTTTTAAGGATTTTCATTTTAGCTGATAATCTGTACCACCCTGACAGAATCTGATAATGCCAGAATACCTGTGGCACCAGTTAAAGGATTGATTTTGTCTTAAAAAATAAATTCATTAGTTTGACAAAAGGTATTCCTCTTGCTGTAGCAAATGTAAAAATAAAAGAGCCGAGAAAAAAAATTCCATTAATTTGTTGTCAAGCGTTAATATTATAATATATATGTTCAAATATAGACCTCATCTGTTATTACTTAGAGAGGCATATTTCCATGTTTTTTCATTGGGAAGGAATCACGTTTGTTTTTTAACATTTCCAAGGCTTTTATAATTCTGAATCTGGTTTTTTTCGGTTCTATAATATCATCAATAAAACCTCTTTTTGCTGCAATATAAGGATTGGCGAATTTCTCTATGTACTCTTCCTCCAGCTTATGTAATTTTTGTTTTTTATTGGGAGCTTCCGAGATTTCCTTTGAAAAGATAATTTCGACAGCCCCGCTGGGTCCCATTACAGCAATTTCCGCGGTGGGCCAGGCATAATTTATATCCCCTCTCAATTGTTTAGAGCTCATTACACAGTATGCCCCCCCGTATGCTTTCCTAGTAATAATTGTTATTTTAGGAACTGTGGCTTCGGCATAAGCATAAAGAAGTTTCGCCCCATGCCGGATAATTCCAGAATGCTCCTGAGAAGTGCCTGGCCAGAATCCCGGAACATCAACGAAGGAAATAACTGGAATATTAAACGCATCACAAAATCTAACAAATCGAGCTCCTTTTATAGAGGCATTGATGTCTAAACCACCGGCAAGATAGTTCGGTTGATTTCCAACAATCCCTACGGATCTTCCATTTAGTCTTCCAAATCCTACCACAATATTTGAAGCCCAGTATTGGTGAACTTCAAGAAATTCTTTATTGTCTAATACTCGGGTAATAATTTCTTTCATATCATAAGGTCTGTTCGGGTCATCCGGTACAACATAGTTTAATTCTTCATCCATTCTGTGGGCTGGATCTTTTGTTTGTATAAGCGGAGGTGTCTCCATATTATTTTGGGGAATGTAACTTAATAGTTTTCTCAACAGCAGGAGTGCTTCTTCATCTTTTTCGGCCATAAAATGTGCAACACCACTTTTTTGATTATGAACAACTGCACCGCCAAGTTCATCATAGGTGACATTTTCTTTTGTAACTGCTTTAACGACTTTTGGACCGGTAAGAAACATGTAGCTGGTATCTTTAACCATCACTGTAAAATCTGTTAGGGCCGGGGAGTAAACGGCACCCCCTGCGCATGGTCCGAAAATACCAGATAATTGTGGAATGACACCTGAATACATGACATTGAGAAGAAAAATATCAGCATATCCTGCCAGGCTTTCGATACCCTCTTGGATTCTTGCACCTCCTGAATCATTTAAACCAATAATTGGTGCTCCGTTTTTAGCCGCCATTTCCATGATTTTACAAATTTTTTCTGCATAAGTCTTAGAAAGTGATCCACCAAATATGGTAAAGTCCTGCGCAAAAACGTATATTAAACGCCCAGCTATAGTGCCGTATCCGGTTACAACTCCATCACCGTAAAATTTTTTAGTTTCCATGCCAAAATCACTACAACGATGTTCCTTAAACATATCAAATTCTTCAAAACTGCCTTCGTCTAAAAGTAATTCTATTCTTTCACGGGCAGTTAATTTGCCAACTTTGTGCATCTTTTCAATACGCTCTTCTCCCCCACCCAATTTGGCCATTTGGCGCATTTCAAATAGTTTTTTTAATCTTTTTTCTATATCCATAACGTACCTCCTTAAGGTGGAGTAATTATACAAACTTCATAAAATGAATTAAAAAATCTCAAGTTTTTATGAATTTCAAATGAATATCTCAAATTGTCAAGCTTAATACATCTTTTTTAACATTTTTTGTTAACTATTACAAATGCCAGAATGATGGATTTATATCGAATATCTTTATTAAAGATACATTCGAAATATAAGAGAAATAATTCGCAATATTGAATAAAATATCAGATTTGAATTGATTTAATCTTAATAGTCATTTCTGTCTATAACTCATTTTTTGTGTATAAAAAAGCTTAATATAAGATATTATATGAAATGTTGAAAGATCCTGTTTACATTTTTCTTTTATTAATTCTGTTGACTAAATTTGTGAAAAAAATTATATTCACTACTGTTTTCGCACTCCAGATAAGGAGGAAATTCTAATGAATTGGTTTAACAAATTGATTTCTATAATGTTGCCTTTTGTCCCAAAACCCATTGTTGGTTTTTTCTCAAAACATTATATCGCTGGTGACAAGTTATCCGATGCCATTACTCTCGTTAAAGACCTGAATAAACAGCAAATGATTGCTACAATTGACCTATTAGGTGAAGAAGTCAAGGAAAAAGAACATTCTATTAAAGCGGTGGAACAGTATCAGGAAGTTTTACATGCGATCCACCAGAATAAACTTGATGCGAATATTTCATTAAAACCGACTCATATGGGTTTGAAAATTGACCAGGGATTTTGTTATGAGAATATTCGCACTTTAGTTGTGGCAGCTCATAAGCTTAACAATTTTGTACGCATTGATATGGAAGATTCTACCTGCATTGATGATACTATTGAAATGTATCTCCAATTAAGAAAGAAGTTTGATAATGTAGGGACAGTCCTACAATCTTATATGAGAAGATTTATCAATGATATTAATATGCTAATACCCCTTAAGGCTAATTTGCGTATTTGTAAAGGTATTTATAATGAAAAAAGAGAAATAGCATACAAGGATAAAAGTATTATTAATTATAATTTCAATTATGGAATGGAAAGATTATTGAGGAATGGATGTTATATTGGCATTGCGACACATGATGAAAAGTTAGTATGGAATGCTTTAAGATTAATTGATTTACTTCAATTAAAGCCAGACCAGTATGAATTTCAAATGCTTCTTGGAGTAGATCATGAATTACGAAGAATTATAGTAAATAGTGGTCACCGTCTGAGGGTTTATGTGCCATTTGGGACGGATTGGTTTGGTTATTCAATACGTCGTTTAAAAGAAAATCCGGCAATAGCCGGTTATATTATTGGAAATATATTTGATCGTATTTTAGGTCGGAAGCAATAATGTTTTGAATTATTTTAAGTAAAGAGCTTAGGCACAATATAGTTTTGGAACTGATTTATTTCATTTTATATGAATTTATTTGTTAAAAAAAAGGCGCCTCCAATAGGGCGCCCAAGAAATTGATTACTCACCGTGTATTTTTTTCTTTTTCTCCATTAATTGTTCCTTTGTTTCTTGATGATTTGGATCAGGAACACAGGCATCGGTTGGACAGACTGCCACACATTGCGGATCATCGTAAAAACCAATGCACTCTGTACAGAGATCGGGATTAATGATGTATAAAGGATCTCCCTCTGAAATAGCGTCATTGGGGCATTCAGGACGACAGGCGTCACAGGCAATGCATTCATCATTGATCATTAAAGCCATGGTTTTCCTCCATTCATTGATTGCAGAGGAAAACTAATAAAATTCATAAATAATACAAGGAAAAAATTTTTTTATCATGCCTCTTTTTTCGTATTAAGTTTATTTAAAAATGCTGATTTTTTTAAACAATGTTTTTAGAAAAACATGTTACCCAGGTAAATAATTTGAGATTTGTAAATAAACCAATTGATTCTATAGTAAATAAATATTTATGGAACAATTTTCAATCATAATATTATCAGTTAATGGTAACTGAAAAGGTTTAGAATGTGTAGATTATGACATTCTGGAGTTTTTATTCATCTCAAAAATGACTTGATTTCAGTATATGCTAAATCTAAATTTAAAATCTGGATTTCGGGCCCATAGCTCAGTTGGTTAGAGCAGTCGACTCATAATCGACTGGTCCCAGGTTCGAGTCCTGGTGGGCCCACTGAATATGCAGGAGAAAATCTTTGAGGGATTCAAATAATCTTAAAATAATACTACCAGTTCTCACAATTAAAAGTTACACATTTAAAATGCACTCAAATATTAGATTGAGTGCATTTTTTTTTAAAGGAATATTCTGAGGAGGATAAATTGAAAAAGATCGTCAAACAGCTTATTGATTTACAGGAAATTGATAGTCGGTTTGATGTACTCCAGTTACAGAAGGGAGATTTACCTTTGATGATCGAGGAGGCGGAAGAGGATCTGGAGTCCAAAATTCAAGAGAAGCAGGAAATAGAGAGGGGTATTCAAAAGGGGGAAGCAGATCGCAGAATGTTTCAAATGGAGATCGAAGCAAGTAATGAGAAGTTGAAGCAATACGAGGAGCAACTTTATAAGGTTCAGACCAATAAGGAATATGATGCAATTTCTCTTGAAATTGATACAAAAAAAATGGAAATTAAGGAATTAGAGAATAAAATATTACAATCGATTGAAGAAGAAGAAGAATTAAAGTTTAAAATAGAAGAAATTGAAGAAGGTGTAAAGAAACTCAATGACCAATTAAAAGAATATAGAAGAGAACTGGATGAGATCATTCTTCATACCAGAGAAGAAGAAACGCTTCTTAAAAAAGAACGAGAAAAAATTCTTGCCAATATTGATAAAAGATATGAATGGCAATACGATCGAATTCGGAAAGCCAAGAACGGGCTGGCTGTTGTTTCAATAAAGAGAAATTCCTGTGGTGGTTGTTATTCTGCCATCCCTCCTCAAAAAATTGTGGAAATTCGTGAGATGAATCGTCTATTTACTTGTGAATATTGCGGTCGAATTATTGTCTGGATTGATGAAAACTTTGAAACTTAATTACTTGAATTGAATTTAAGGGAGGGAGCGGGTAAAGCGGTCGCCTCTGTCCCATTATTATGGACAGGGGAGGAAAGTCCGAACTCCTCAGGGTAGGGTGCCTGGAGTTAATTCAGGGCTTACGGAATGAAAATTTCGTGAGACGGAAAGTGTCACAGAAACCATACCGCCAAGAACTTATTATTTTAAAATTGGTTTTTGGTAAGGGTGAAATGGCGGGGTAAGAGCCCACCGGTCAGCAATGGCCTTTCAAAAGGGCTGTGGTAACACCTGAGCCGGACAAACCCCACCCGGAGCAAGGCCAAATATAGAAGGATTCTTTGTATGAGAGCAAGGCAACCCGTCTTGTACCGTAATAGGTAGACTTCTGGGTAGGCTGCATCAGAGAAATGACCGTTAATCTCTCATTGAGAGATGACAGAATTCGGCTTATGAACCCGCTCCCATTGTATATATTTTCACCCGCTATTCCAACCTTTACATCTCCTAACCAACACCATTAAATTTTAGTATAGGAGAATCTAAAATTTTTATTTATATTGAAAATTGGCGAATTATATCTGTTAAGAAAGTCCAGTACATTCATGAGGCTTTTAATTTGTTATTTTGTGATGTATATCTATTTATATTTTAGAATGATATGTAACTTTTCCAATTAAAATAGGAATTGAGTGATCTAAAGTACTCTAATTAATATATTTTTTATCCTACTCAAATATATCATGATCTGGAAAGAGAAAATTGAGCAACTGATTGGATTGTTAGAAAAAATCCCTCATCCTCAGATTTTTGATACTGACCAGGGGGTTTATCAACCCTATTTTATGTTGGAATTGCGACCTGCAAACTGGGAAATTATACCAAATGCTGAGTATACGAGATTAGATGGCCAACCGGGAAAGGAAATTCGATTAAATCTTCAAGCTGTAGAAACGCAAAAAGTAAATATTAATCAGGATGAATTGAATTTACTTGCTT
>SMTZ1_10000179_pt1 | contig 53151 bp, 53 predicted proteins | sample DeeMarSWOR136_30_FD_25667 | JGI IMG/M metagenome (IMG submission 25667) | reverse complement strand
TGGGAAGATATTGGTGTATCTTCGAAACGGGGTGATGTATATATCTTCGAGTATATTGACCCCTCAGAAGGACCAGTCAATCTTTGGTATTCAAAGCAGCTATGGACCTATCCTACAAATGGTGATCAGGACATATTAATTGATGGTCTGATTTATCCTGACTTACTCCAGGCAAATGATCTGGACCAAGATGGAAGAGAGGAAATAATTCTCGCGTCATATGACTTGGGAATAATCGAAGCAATCGATGAGTACGGAGGGCAAATCTGGATAAATGCTGATGATGCGACCGATGGATTCTCAAATGTTATCCTTAGTGACCTAGATTCTGATGGTATTGCTGAGATATTTTGCACTTCGAAGGACTCAAACCTATATGTCTTCGACGTTGTAACAGGAAATCTGGAGTGGAGCTACATAGATGCAGGTAATCCCCTAGTCTCTGTGACAACGGGCGATTTGACTGGTGATAGTATCCATGAAATTGTTTTCACCGATGACAGTGGACATATTCATGTCCTCAACTATACTGGTGGTCTCTTGAGTAACTATTCCACAGGTGGAACATACATCTTCTCCCTGTTAATCGGGAATTTCACAGATGCGCCTGAGCAGCAACTTGCCTTTGTGACTTACAATGAAACAATTGTTGTCATGAATCCATTGAACGGAACCATCTACTACAAGAGTCCGGATGGAACTGCCACTCCATATACAACAATTGTTCCTTATGACTTCAATAGAGATGGGTTTGAAGACATCGTATATGTCCGGCGGAAAGTACACATTCTTGATGTGCTCACAGGTACTGTTTACTACAACTCTACAACTGACATAGGGTGGCCCCACGAAGTGTATGTCCATGATTTCGATGGAGACAACTCCACTGAGATTCTCACCCTGACACTAGACAGGGGTCTATACTTGGAGGAAGTGGCATCCAAGAGTCTTCAGTGGCATTACAATCTTGATACTGAGAACCATGTCATTTGGAATCTAGGCTTTGGAAACGCAAGCGGAAGTGGAGCTCTTGATATCTTCGTTGTTGCGTCTGAATATCTCAATGATGTTGGGATCGTAGCCGCCATAGATGGAAAGAATGGTATACCAATATGGTTCAACTTCACCGGTGGTGATCTCGGAGAGGTCATAGGTGCAAGACTGGATGACTCGGGTTATGATTCTCTTGTTGCATGGGACATGCAGAATGAACAACTCATAGTGGTTTCAGGCGTGAAACCAACTGAGCTCGTTGTGCCTCCAGCATATGATGCCCATGATGTATACTGGGAAATGGATGCAAATGCTGTCTATGGTGTTTGGGTAGATGACATCTATGGAACCTCTCTCGACGAAATCGTTGTTGCTGGTCGGAACTTGGACGGAAAGTACAATCTTGCACTCATTGATGGTTTGACAATGCAGGTTCGTTGGAATATCACCTTTGAGTCAAAGATAGCTGATATCCAGATTGGCTACATCAACGACTGGTCTACCAAGGACCTCGCAGTGTGGTCTGGTCTGCGGGATCTCTATGTAATTGATGGTTTGGATGGTCAGGTGTTACTCCAAATGAAGGCACCAGACACTCATGAAGTTGAAGGTATCAGGGTTGCAGATTTCAGTTCTGCAGCTGGCAATGATTTTGAAGAAATTGCTGTTTTGATCAGACAATTCTCTGGTGGCAGTGAAGTATACATAGAATGGTACGATGAGGCTGGTAATGTTCTCTACAACACCAAAGCAGATGGCTTCACATCAACTGCAACATCATATCGTATGGCAGTTGGTAACTTCAGAGGAGGGACGACAGTGGACATAGCTATGGGCGCATCACTATTCAATGCTCGAATCTACAACGGGGGTAACGGAGCTCTCTGGACTACTGTGTCTCCTTCATCAACATATGGTCTTGCAGCAGGCGATTTCAATGGAGATGGATCTGGTGACCTAGCTGTGATGGACTCCGGCTCAGACATCCATATGTTCGAGTTTGTTGGAGGAGGTAGCTTTACTCTGAACTTCGCTACTGGGATGGTGAGAGAATTCTTCGCTGGAGACCTCTACAACAATGACAATGTGGATGAAGTGGTGGTCAATCTTGAGCGATATGGTGTTATTGCTTATAGCTTCAGTGGGACCGAAGTCTGGAGATATAATGCGCCATTGGTGATGGGAGGAAAGGACACACATATTGTACTTGAGGATATGAACACAGATGGATGGACTGACCTCGTTCTTACCAACAAAGAATACATCAATGTTGTCGATGGACCCACAGCTCGGCTTATGTGGCATTACTGGAAAGATGACTTGACAAGTAACCTGGACCCGAGAGTTGGATATATCTACAGCACATCCGGTCGCGATGTTCTGTGTTATGGCAACGGTGTAATCTACGTTGTGACGCATGAAGTTATTGCTCCGCCAGTGCCACCACCGGCTGTTCTCTTTCAGTCAAATGCGATATATGTACCTCTTGACCTGACTCTTCTTGTTGGACTTATCTGCTTCCAACTCGTGCTTATCGTCATTCCGCATCGAAAGGAAGCTTGGTCACGCAGAAAAGAAGAGGATAAGGAGTAGAAAAATGGAGGAAAAGAGAAAAGAAACAACATTCACAAAATGCAGGAAAAAAGGTTCTGCATAAACTCGTAAACACTTGAATTCAGAGGTAAGAAGAGGAACGATGAATGAAAATGTCAAAGCTAAAAGACATTGATTCTTACAATACCAATTCAGACGGAGAAACTCGTCCGATACTCAAAGAAACGCTAAATTTCATAGTCTTAATTTAAACCCTAAGCGAGCCACGGAAGCCCCTAACACCATAGAAAGTGGGTGCACTGTTATGATACACGAAGACATGGTCATAGCGGCGATCACAGAAGATAGCGCCGCCAAGTTTTCTAATATCAAAGGGTGTTTTCACCCAACTCGAGGTCTTTGTATCGAAATCTCCAAGTTTCTGCAATTCTCGATATTGTTCTTCTGTTAAAAGCTCAATGCCCATAGCAGCTGCCATATCAACAGCGTTGCCTTCTGGATGCACTCCTTTCTTTTCCCTCTCCTTCTGCCCTTCATGGTCGTAACAAACATTTCTGCGGCCTTTAGGAGTTTCTGCTGAACAATCATAAAAAATGTATTCGTCCGTCTTTTTATCATGACCAATAACATCCGGTTCACCACCAGTTCTTTCCATTTCATTGAGTGACCACAGTCTTTCAGCATTAGCTTCCAGCTTTGTTTGTACTTTCGTCCATACAAGACCTTTATGTCGGTTCATGTTTTCCTCAAAACGGACTTTCAATGCTCTGAGTAGTTCTTCACGTTGTTCTGGTGACAACCCTTTTTTAAATGCAGTAATTGATGGCTTGCGCATAATCATTGAATTTAGCCTGAGTTTTTAAAATCATCTCTGCAGGATGACATTTTCTTTACAACTCGCTATTCTAAAAGCAGAAGAAGGATTAAGCTGGGGCGTGCCATTCTACAAATATCATAGTACTCTTGCTGGATTTGACGCATACAAGAACTACGTTAGCTTTTGCTTTAGTGCAGCTGTGCTTCAAAGTAAGACCTCATATATTAAACGAGTCATGATGGGCTTTCCTTCATTTACAGAAGCACTTGGTTTGACAGTAAATAATATACGATGGATAGGATGCAACGAAGATAGGGGCTAAAATGAAATTAAACATCACTCCTCGTGCAGCCGATCTGCAATACGCAATACGTGACATCGTTGTCGCAGCTAGAAAGTACCAGAAACGAACAGGGGAAAAACCACTCTACCTAAACATTGGAGACCCTATTGCATATGATTGGCGAACACCACAATATATGGTAGATGCAATGTGTAAAGCGGCTCAGGACGGATGGCACGGATACTCACCATCGGAGGGAGAAGAGATTCTTCGAGTCGCAGCTGCAGAGAAAGAGAAACGAGTGAATGGGATTACTGTTGATCCTAACAGGATGATTGTAACTGCGGGCGTCTCTGAAGCCATCCAGTTTCTAACCGGTGCTCTAATTGATGTAGGTTCAGAATTCTTACTTCCTGGTCCTAGCTATCCACCTTACATTTCATACGTGAAATTCTTTGGTGGAAAACCTATTGCCTACAGGACAATAGAGGAAGATGATTGGAATCCTGATACAGAAGACCTTAGGAGCAAAATAACAGACAAGACAGTCGCAATTCTTATCATCAATCCCAATAATCCGACTGGTTCAGTATACAATGAGAAGATATTGAGAGAGATAGTCGCAATAGCAGGCGAGTATGACCTGCCCCTGATATCTGATGAAATCTACGACCAATTGACCTACGACGAAGCTCAGACACCGATGGTGCGAATCGCTGGAGATATTCCTGTGATTGGTTTTAATGGTGTTAGCAAGGTGTATCTCGCACCAGGATGGCGAGTTGGTTATGCGTATTTTCACGATTCAAATGGTGAACTAGACCAGCTCTATGATGCAATGATCAGGCAGGCGCGAGTACGAATATGTCTTAATGCAACTGCTCAGATAGCCTCTGCAACTGCATTGAGAGGCGAGGGTGATTATCTAACCGAAACAATGAGAAGGATGAGAAAGCGACGAGATTTAATACACAAGCGACTTAATGAGATTGATTCAATCTCAACAAGACTTCCAGAAGCAGCATTCTATATCATGCCTAAAATTGACCTTCGTGGTCGATGGAAAGATGATACAGAATTCGTCCTAGATGTGCTAGAAAGCACAGGAGTTGTTTTTGTCCCCGGTTCAGGATTTGGAATAGAATATGGTTCAGGACATTTCCGTAGTGTGTTCTTACCACCACCGGATACAATTGAGGAGGCAATGAATCGTCTTGACGGATTCATGGGCAAGCGCTAGATTCAAGTTTTATAAAAGGGTCATGATGCTAGTTGCTTCTTTAAGAAATACTTTGAGTGTCCCTTTGGATAGTCATCTAGAACTGCAAATATCTCATATCCAAGTCTTTCGTAGAAAGGTCGTGCTTCGAAACTATAAGTATCTAGGTGAACATTTGTACATCCCATTTTGGCAGCTTCATGCTCTATGATGCTCATCAATTTAGTCCCATAACCCTTGTTCCTCAGAGCCTTATCGACCCAGAGGACAGAGATGTATAACCATCCTCCGAATACATACCCAACACCACCACCAACTGTTTCATCTGCATTATTCTTCATCAAAACCCCTAGTGACCGACTCAACTCTGTAATGCCAATTCTTTCAATGATGTTATTTCCTAAACCGGAATAGATAGCAACTAACCCACTCTCGAGTTTCTCCCTATCTTTCTTATCTTTGCACAAATGGGTGACAAATGTTAAGTCATTCATAAATGTATGAAGCGACCTCTTGACTTTTCTTACTTATCTAATACGCAATTTGAGATAGGGAATTTCACCTATCAAATTTCGACTAAAATATCAACAAGAAATAAGAGCAATATTATGATTTGATGATGCTTTGACAGATTTATGACTAGAAGTCAGATTCGTGTCTTGAACTTCTCATTATCTCTTTTGCATAATATCTGGACCACATTCCTACCAGTGTAAATACACCCAGGGACACCGCCACCAGGCAAGACCCATTGTCCAGCCATATAGAAGTTCTCAAGACCAGGTAAAGTACGTGGTATAAGTTCCATAATTGTCTTCTTGGTTATCATCCATCCCATTGGTGATCCCCTGTCATTCAACGTGTATCTCCAAGAGGTGTACGGAGTAGCAACATCGATCATCTCTACTTGAGATGTGATACCTGGATATTGATCCTCAAGACGCTTGATGATTTCTTCGGCTAATTGTTTCTTCTCTACATCATACTCTTCGCGATTCTGTCTGAGATTGTACCAGTACTCCCAATCTGTCTCCAACATTACTTGAATGACTGACTTTCCTGCAGGAGCAAAGGCATCACCATAATTGAATACCCTTAACGGCAGACAACTTATCTCCCTCCCAGCATACTTCAATGGCTCTCTCATCACAAAGACGGTTAATGGGGCTTCTGTCCTGAATTCTCTGGCAACGCCAAGACTCACAACCACCATTGGATCAAATGGTCTCCAAGTCTTGTACCGCCTCTCAATCTTATCATCGACATAGTTGCCACCAAGGAGATCAAAGATTGTGCTTCTGCCATCAGCAGCAGACACAATCACATCAGCTCTATGTTCAGTTCCATCAGAGAGGAGAACACCAACAGCAGTGTCATCCTCAACCAGTATCTTCTCAATTTTTGCCTTGTACTGAATCTGTCCTCCAAGGGAGTTATATCGCTCCACAATTGAGTTAACAAATTCATGACAACCACCTTTGAACAGACCTAGCTGACCAGCTGCAACGCAGGCAAGAATCATGATCACAAACCAGATAGGACCATCAGGTGAGAACAGGTTTCTGATTACTGTTTTTAGAAACGGGTTTCGAATGTTGTTATCGGCATAATCACCTGCAGACTTCGAAAACTTACCTGTGAAGTACTTCATGAAACTTCGCATCTGCCACATCTCCTTAAGTGAATCCAAGCGGCCTTTCAGTTCTGGTGGAGAAGTACTCATCCCTAAGTCTGTCAATAAAGGAGAGTCTTTCATCCACTCAACCTCTCTTATGAGTGCTCGGATTTCATCCTCATCCTCAGGTGCAATCTGTATCAAATCATGTGTGAGTTTATCCAGATCATTTGTGAATTCGATGAATTTTGTGCTGGTTTCATCAATGAAACGAAGATAGGTAGTCATATCTGCAATCTCATAAGACCCGACTGCACCAATTTCTGAGTACACATCATAGATTGAAGTTCCAGGTTTGTGGCAAATCAAAAAATGTATGCCTCCATCAATAAGAAATTCTCCTCTCCTCCAGACAGCCGCGACTCCACCAGACTTTATGTGATGCTCGAAAATTCTACTCTCATATCCATTCATCTGAGCATAACAACCAGTCGAGAGACCCGCTAGTCCAGCTCCAATAATTATCATAGATTTTTGACTCAATATGACTCACTCTCCTTGTTCGTCTTGTAGTGATGTGATAATTTGTTCCAGAGCACGGTTCCAAATCTCTGCCATCGTGATTTCAGTGGTTATCGCTCTACCCAACTCTGAATCTCTTTTCTTATTCTTAGTTTCAAGAGCTTGCAGCTTTGCTATGAAGTCTTGATTCACAATTAGGAGTTGATAAAACATTGAAAGAACAAGGTTGGATGACGATTGTAGACGATAATTAAACCCAATCTTTCTTGATCCAGTTTTTTCTACTATACCATAACTCTCTAAAATTTTGAGTGCTCTATTAACTGAAGGAATGGAAGTAGATGTGGAGAAAAGTTCACTCAATCTTTCGGAGAGTCCCTTTTGCGACCACTCTTTTGGTTCCAAAAGTAAAAGGCCCTCAATCCAACCACAATGCTCAGGATAACCATAGTGTTCGTATGCTTTTCCAACGAGTTTAAGGAATTCTTTACGTAAATCACCTGAAACCACAGACGAATCCTCATATTGAATGTACTCACAGAGGCTTATTAAATTTCAGATTTTTGAAATTCAGGATTTCAGAATTTTGAAAATAAAAATGGAAAGTTAAAGCCATGTAGTAGAAACATCTCATGGCAATAATCAAGCTAGCTCGTTCTTTCTAGATTCAAGCATCTGAGTGATTTCATTTCTTATTGAGCGCGCCAGCACTAAAGCCATCTCTACCTTTTCAGGGGAAGAGGGCCGCTCACCAACTATAAGGAGAGGGTCATTTAGTGCATTCTCTGTTTCATGCTCAAGAACCGAGGTATCAGCTCCTGCAGAAGCGAGAATTCCCGCAATCTCTTTGATACGACCAATTGTTGCTTTCAAAGTTCTCTTCTTTGATGCTTCAGCATCCCAATCAGCGAGTGCATTTTGAAGTTCTGGTTCAAGCTTCTTCTCCTGAGTTGCAAGAAAAGAAATCACTTCATCAAAAGCAGGAGTGAGTTTCTTGAGAGCGTATTCCTTCTTTGCTACATCTCGTCTTTCTGTGAGTCTCCTTAATAGCTCATTATCACCTATCAAAGCATCAATAGTATCAACCATGTCGTTTACAATACGGATTCTTGCTTTAGCTAGGTCTAAATCGCCTTCTTCAATATCCGATCGACTTTGCTTCATTGAAGCAGTTAGACTATCAACAATCCGTACTAGAGGTTCAGATTCCAGTTCAGATGATTCTATAGACTCCTTTAGCAAACCCACCCGACCATCAGTAAGATCAGCATCACGTGTTAGCTGTTGACTAATCTTGTAATCCTTCAAGACTAGAGTTCCAGGTCCAGCTTGAAGACTGTATTCAGTCTTTAATTTATCAATATAGGATACACGGACCAAAATTGAGAATTCTTTTTCACCAACAAGTGGTTGAGCTGATTTCAATACAACAGAAATGTCGAGCATTTCTCCCGGTGGTAGACTGTTTACTTTTTTCGATCGCTCACCTGAAATTAAATCCAATCCTTCATCGAGGTGCCAATCAACTGATAGATTGAGAGCTTCACCATCGCCAGAGTTCTTTATCTTGACCCTAACAGGAAATTCTTCTGTGAATGTTACATCGTTTGGAAGCACAAGCTGTGATGATAGTTTCGGAACCTTCAGCTTACCACGAAGGAGTTCCCGAACCATATCGAGACCCTTGTCTACGTACTTGGCAAAGTCCTGACTATTCGCACTCGCAAGAGCAGCCTTTAATTCAGTTACTGCAGCATTCTCTGCTGATGCAAAAGATTCAAGGTTAACAGACTGAATCGCGCTTTCAAGCATTTGGGGAATCTGACTCAATCTAACTGTTGCAGGAAGTCGAATCTTTGAAGCATGTTCAGCTGTAAATCCACGAGCCTTATAGAACCCTTCAGCTTCCTTCCCAATCATGATATATATCATGCATGCAGTCATGGCAAGAGCTGTGCCCTTGCTGGTCTCTGCATCTTCACCCCACATAAGATGCTCAGCAGAAGCACTGAGGAGATCCTCAGCCGCACCTTCGTAGGTTTCTACAGCTTTTGCAGCATCACCGATTTCAGAGTATACATCACCAGCAGCACACATGTTAATCGCAGCAGTCCGATAGCTCTTACCACTACGGTATTCGCTTGCAGATTTCAGGAACGCTTCTGCTGCAAGAGCATATTCTTGTTCAGCAGTGGCAACATTACCAGCTCGTTCTGCTTCTGCAGCTCTCCTAAGGTGTTGACTTCCAGCGGACTGTCTTATTGTATCCTTCTGTGATTCTTCAATCCATCTTTTCGCTCGTTCTTCAGACATCTTGAATCTCTCTCCTCACGATCTGCAAACATCTCCGAGTCTATGCGTTTTCCAATTTCGCTGCATAGACAACTCCCAAGTATTTTGCAGTCTTGACGAAATCCTAGTATACCTCTCGTGGAGAATGCCTAAGGCGATCAGGTAATCCTCCACCATGGCCTTCAATAACTAGCTCATAGCCTCTACCAATACGGCCCTTCGAGGCGGTCTGGAAACCAACCTTCTCGATGCCACGAGCGTTGCGTTCAGCAGCCCTTCGCTCAATCATGCTTGTGCCACTTGGTACAATTAGAATGAGCTTCTTCACGGAATCGTCAACTGTTAGAGTAATGGGAGTAGTTGGCGTCCCAGTGCACTCGTGAAATTGACTATTTTTGTATTCAAGCACATGCTTCATCTGGACAATTACACCATCCAGTAGACAGTTCTAGAGATAAGCCAACGAGGTTACATATTAGGATTTGCGGGATGAAGGTTTACGCATTTTACATCATAAACGTGGCTTAGATCAAAGAGCCTTTCTTCAATCTGATAAAATACTTATGATAATTTGAGCGGCTCAAATTACGATTAAGGCATACATTGACCCGGTGATTGTCTTGGGAATGAGTGGAGATTTTCAGATTCCAGTTAAACTTACAGCTAAACAGGCGTCCCTGGTTATGCTCGTGATTACATTATTAGCTCCTTATGGTGCTTTTATTGGTGGTATAGAATACAGCTCTGAGGAGGGGCTGCAAATCGACTTTAATGTCATGGCTGCTACGTGGATTTTTTTCTTAAAAGAGGGAGAAGGGGGAACAGCGTATGGCATCGCTGAGCCTGGTTTCCATTTTCTAAACAGGGATACTTTGCCCTATCTTTTTTTCCAAAATGTTTTTGGATTCGCTTTTGCAATTGCAGTAGTGCTTCGCTGTACTGGGAGAATTTCCAGAAGAAAAACTCTGATAGTAGGCGCACTCACAATGTTCTTTCCAATCACGAATGTGTTATCTACCATACCTCTCCTATTAGAATTGTACCGGATTGGGATAGACCCACTCTTCTATGCAGGACCCATCCCAATCCAACTGCTTATTGGGTTGTATATAATTAGAACTAGCTCCCTACCCGAATCGACAAGCCCTTGGAATGATAAGGAAACCAGCGGTAAATAGTGAGAATAGACTTTAGAAGCCAGTATACAGAAGAAATTGATTCATTCAATATTGTTCATGTAACACATTTCATACACTGCTACTTGAAGAAGTTAGATTTCCCAGATGATGATTTTGTAACATGTATCGTTGCATGACGAGTATTCCAAGAAAGAGAAGTAGAGCCAAAGGACCCTAGGGATCCCAAGGCTCGTTAAGAAAAGCGGATTCTAATGATCAATCCGGCGGTGGCGGGGGTGGAGGCGTGTCATCCAGCTTGGTATCGACCGGTCTAAGTACCGAATCGCGCTTCCTCTTTGTGAAGACAAAGCCCATAATGATGAACAGCAATCCTACGACTGCCACAATCGCACCAATCAACATGGTGTAGCCAGGAATGAAATCATAGGCTGCTGGATTTGTATAAACCAGCAGAGAAATAATGGCACCACCAATCACTAAAAGCGCACCAAAACACACAGGTCCTGAGCGCGTATAATCTCGCCATGTCAAATAGCTCAATTTTCTAAGCTCCTAATCGAGACCATACCACGCAGTCTCGTCTAATTTAAATTGAGGCGTGTGTAGCGATTTAAGATTATTGGGTAACTAAAATATCATTGAAGAGATATGCTCACAATACATCCTGTAGATGATGTATTCACACTGATATTGGCGCCAGTAAGTTCGCTCAATTTCTTTGCAATGATTTCATGAAAAGTGCAGGGATATCCTCCAGAAATCCTCGATGCTGATGGGTCCAGATTTCTACAAATACTCAATATCCTGCAAACTCCAGTTTCAATGGTTGATGTGCCAGCTCCAGTCTTAGGAAGTTGACTCTCATCGGAGCAAGCTTGAATCAGTGCTCCAAACTTCATAACCGCAGTTGAAGGTTCATCAGGGCTGGAAGAAACCCATTGTTGGATGAGTGCATCAGCAATTCTATTGAACATAATCTCCAAGTGACCTTTTGGTAACTCTGAGGCATAAATTGCAGCTTCGCAAATCATTGTTGCATGAGATTCAATAATACTAGCCCAAGCAGCCTCCCCGGTCGTTCGAGGAATGACTGGAATTTCTCCAATTCTCATGTCTGGCAAGTCCCCTGAAGGTGCTGTGTCCTCAGCAGTCACGATAACTTCACCACGAGCCTCAGCAGCAATCTCTCCTATGGTTGTTCCATCATCATATGCTAGATCAGGGATCTCGTAGTTTGGACAGACTCCAGCAGTCTGGTATTTTCTGGCGAATTGCATCAATCTACCTGCCATCATAGCAACTGCGTGCCTACTGAGACCTTCAACCCGAATATGACCATAAGCCACACCCACAATGTTCTCTAAGTCCAAATCTGGAATAGTCTTCTCTGCGATGATTTTCTTACCCCTAACCACTCGAACACTCCACATCTCATCCATAACACCCACCTGTGCACCATAACTTGTGTTTGTGATTCCTACGAGCGGAGAAACTGGATAGAAGTTATTCATCTTTACGCCTCAATACTTGTGAGTTTCCAGTTCAACAGACAGGCACCACTCAAAAGGATATCGTGATTGTAATGAAGATAAAAGATGAGCTGGGGATTATCACAACAGAGTATCCCCATGTTCTTTATGCTATGTAACCAGGTCCTCGTTCAGGTTGACGTTTCAGGACAAAATCAGCTTGACTCTTATAGTACTCAGAGGATTTCTGATCAAGTGTAGCGGGCACTAATGTCATAGCCATATCAAAGTGGTCCATGGTCACTTTGGACACCTTTGGTTCTTTTGCGTCTTTATCTTTGATATTAATAATCCCAGCGGCAAGCATCGCAGCAATGCGAGTCAATCCCTCTAAATCAGCACCCGTATACCATTTTGTTTTCTTAGCAATATCTTCAAGTGATACATCATTAGCAAGGGGCATTCTTTTGGTATGAATCTTCAGGATTGCTAATCGTGCCTCTTCATCTGGCTCGTCAACATAGAGTATTTCATCAAACCGACCAGGTCGCTTCATAGCAGGATCAATCAATTCTGCACGGTTTGTAGCTCCGATCACAAGGACGTTTTGAAGATTCTCCAAACCATCCAATTCTGCAAGGAACTGGTTCACTATGCGTTTAGAAACTCCAGTTTCATCGCGTTCACTACGGGAACTTACAATTGCATCAATCTCATCAAAGAAAATTACACACGGGGCAGTCTGCCTTGCTTTCTTAAAGATCTCACGCACAGCTTTCTCAGATTCACCAACATATTTGTTGAATATTTCTGGCCCTCTAACTGAGATGAAGTTAGCCTCACTCTCAGTTGCGACTGCTTTTGCTAACAGAGTTTTTCCAGTACCGGGCGGACCAAATAGGAGAACACCGCGAGGAGTTCGAATACCCATGCCCTCGAAAACTTCAGGATATTTCAATGGACCTTCAACAGCTGCACGAAGTCGTCGTTTAACATCTCTTAGACCACCAATATCATCCCACTTTATGTTTGGTCTTTCAACTAGAACTTCTCTCAATGCAGATGGAGCAATCCCAGCCAGTGCTGACTCAAAATCATCCTGTGTCACAAACAATGAACTCAGGATGTCAGGGGGGATATCACCAGTATCGGGATCAATATGAGGTAGAACTCTCCGTAGTGCATTCATCGCAGATTCCCTTGCTAATGCAGCTAGATCTGCTCCCACAAATCCATGAGTGATTGCAGCTAGCTTCTCAAGATCGATCTTCTCTTCAAGTGGCATAGCACGAGTATGAATCTGCAGAATCTCCAACCGACCTTTTTTATCAGGGACACCTATCTCAATCTCCCTGTCAAAACGACCGGGTCTTCGTAGTGCTTCATCAACATCATCGACTCGGTTTGTTGCGCCAATTACGATTACTTGGCCTCTTCCAGCGAGTCCATCCATCAAAGCAAGAAGCTGTGCAACAACACGTCTCTCAACCTCTCCAGTGACTTCTGCTCGTTTAGGGGCGATACTGTCAAGCTCATCAATGAAGATAATGCTAGGTGCATTCTTTTCAGCGTCCTCAAAAGCTTCACGTAACTTCTGCTCAGACTCACCATAGAATTTCGACATAATTTCAGGTCCATTGATGACTTTGAAATTTGCACCGGATTCATTGGCCACAGCTTTCGCTATCAGAGTCTTACCGGTACCGGGTGGACCATGAAGGAGTACTCCTTTTGGGGGAGCAATCCCCAATCTCCTGAAAAGTTCTGGAGACTTCATGGGAAGTTCAATCATTTCTCTGATCTTCTGTAATTCCTTAGAGAGACCCCCAATGTCTTCATAGGTAATTTGGGGTATTGTGAGTTCCTCAGGTTTAGTGGGTTTCGTCATCACTTCAAGGGTTGTGGATGAAGTGATTCTGCCATGCTTACGAGGAGAAACAGTTGTCACAACAAATTGCAGCCCAGAACCTATAGCAGAAATAAGAATTACATCCCCACGGGTTACTGGTTTGTTCATGATTTGTTGTTTCACATAATCCTCAAAGCCAGGTTGAAATCTCATAGGTTGACTGGGAGCTATTACAACTCTTGTTGCTTCAGGAACATCTGCTTTGCTGACTTCTACCATTTCACCAAGACGTATCCCCGCATTGTTTCTGATGAGGCCATCCATTCTCACCATGTCAAGAATTTCATCTTCTTTGAGGCTAGGCCAAGCCACAGCTATTGTTTCTTTTACACCTTTCAATAGGACATAATCGCCTGAATGAAGTCCCAAGTGGTTTCTAACATCAGAGTTTAGTCGTACAATGCCACGTCCTTGGTCCTTTGGCATAGCAGCAGCTACTTTCAATCTAACTACATCTTCACTCATTCAGCTCACTCTCATTCTACTTAATTCTTAAGAATCCATCACTAATATTTTTGATATTGCTGTTAGCCTTAACAGCAGTAATCTCAATGACACCATTTCGATGGGAAGCAGTTGACTTCTCTAGATCAATTGGGAATCCTACTTCAATCGTGACTTCTTTTTTACCTAGACCAGGCTGAACAAAAATTGTCGATTCTGCAACTTTTACTTTGGGATCCTCTAAATCATTCAGTCCATCAATTACAATAAGGACACCATCTCCAAGATCAATCTTCTCAACTAGCGGTTCATCACTCATGGAATCAATTTGCACTTCAGGAGGTTCATCGACAAATGAGTCATTCCAAGATCTTAATCTTATATTATCCATTGGCATTCCAAAAGTTCCCATTAACTCTTCAATCATTCTTTTGAACACTGACTCAAAGTCATCATCTATCATTTGGAAAATTACCTCTCATTACGAAGCCCCGGGCGGCTGGTGCCGCCCTCCGAGTCACCAGTGGGGCTCCCTTTCTGTATGGCTTGTCAGCCAGTACCTAATATACCATCTGGTATATTAGTATTTAAGGGTTTGGAAGTAGTCAGTGTTTTTCTAGACCAGCTAAAGGTCAATACTTTCTTTCTGAAGAATATCACGAGCTACGAGTAATCCGGATACTGATGCTTGCATGAGACCACGGGTTATTCCAGCACCATCACCAGCTGCATATAGGTTCTTAACTTGCGTTTCCAGCTGCTTACTGAGCATAAGGCGAGAGGAATAGAACTTGACTTCAACCCCATAGAGAAGCGTTCCAGAGCTGGCAACACCAGGACAAAGTTCATCCAGTGCATTAAGCATTTCCAGAATAGAACTAAGGTGTCTGTAAGGTAGAGCAAAGCTAAGATCTCCAGGAGAAGCACTAGGAAGGGTTGGCTTCACTGGACTCCTAGCAATACGGTCTGCAGTACTTCTTTTTCCTCGCTGTAAATCAGCCAACCTTTGAACAATAACACCATCACCCAACATGTTGGCAAGTCGAGCAATGTACTTTCCATAAGCAATTGGTTCTTTGAATGGAGCTGTAAACTTTGTTGAAACTAAGAGTGCGAAGTTTGAATTAGCTGTCTTCTTATTGGCAAATGATTGACCGTTCACAGTAAGAATCTCATCATAGTACTCACTCGTCACCACGCCACCAGGATTGAAACAGAATAATCTGACCTTATCGTCAAAACGGCGAGAATAGTAGATTAATTTTGGCTCATAGAGGGATTCCGCAATCTCCTGCATTACAGGTGCAGGTATCTCAACACGGACTCCCATGTCAACATAATTGTTCTCAGTATGCAAAGAGAGGCGCTGAGCTTGACGAGAGAGCCATTCATTTCCCACCCTTCCAGGAGCGGCAACAACATAGCGAGCATTGATCATATCACCGCCATTTGTTTCCAAACCTTCAACAGATCCACCATTAACATGGATGTCTTTTGCCTCAGTCTTGAATTTGATGTCCGCATATTGTAAAATCTCATTGTACATCTGACCCATGACATCGATGCAACCCTCACGACCCATGTGTCTGACGCGTTGGGGTATTAGTTGCATTCCGATTAGAGCAGCCTTATTTCTGTAGGTTTCAATGTCTTCATTAATTGAACCATAGATCTTCTTTGGAGCCCCATATGAGAGGTACTTGGCATCGACATATTCTATCAATTCCATCAGATAATCTTCACCAATTAGTTCATCAAGCCAACCACCAACTTGAGTCGAGTGCGTGAGTTTACCATCTGAAAAAGCTCCGGCCCCACCCCATCCTGCAAGAATGTTGCAAGGATTGCATTTCTTACATCCAACAGCTGCTGTAGAGTTAGGGCAGGTACGACTTTCGATACTTTCCCCACGTTCAATAACGACAAGTTTCAAGGATGGTTTCTTTTCTATTAATTCGAGAGCACAAAATATTCCAGCAGGGCCGCTACCAACAATGGCTACATCATAATCCAAATAGTACCGCTCCTTGTGTTTCACGGCTCGTGGCGGGGTCAATCTTACTCTCACTTAAGCCTTGTGTCAAGCGATTGAAGGAATTTTTTTTTTTTTGTAGCTAATAGGAATACGAATATATTGACCAATCGCTGAATCAATAGAGAGTAGAGTGTGGAAAAATGACAACATGTTCTCTATGCGGTGCTGATGATTTGGGATTTACTTGTCCCTATTGTAACACCGTCTATTGTTCAGAACATAGATTACCAGAGAGTCATGGTTGTCCTGCAATGCATAAAGTTCGTGAGGATGCACGAAGAAAGGTATCTGATTCATTTAGAGTTCAAGAACCAGATGAAAACCAATTTCAACCCACTCGCAGATTGAAAAAGAAACGAACAAGACGTAAGCGCTTCTCATCTACTGAGATTCGTGATCTTGCAATTGCTTCGGTACTAGTAGTTCTTGTGGGCATCTCCATCTTTGGAAGTCCCTTGGGCATATTCAATGCAATTACTGTAATTGGTTTTCTTGTCAGCGAGGGATTGTTGTGGGTAATTGTTGGTACCATTGTTATATTTCTTGGATCCTTCATGGCACATGAAATGGCTCATAAATTCGTATCACAGAGTTATGGTATGTGGTCAGAGTTCAGAATGACTGCAATGGGATACTATCTCTCAGCAATGGCGATTCTTTTCTCATTGCCAATATTTGGCACAGGTGTAGTCTATACCAGTGGAACATCCAATGTAGAACAAAATGGAAAATCGAATCTAGCTGGACCTTTGACGAATTTTGCAATTGCAACAGCATTGGCGATAATTTCTATGATACTGGCATTGGGTAAGATTCCAATTATAGCAATTGGATTTCTGCTTCGATATGGTATCCAACTAAATGCGTTTCTGGGTTTATTCAATATGATTCCATTTCAACCATTTGATGGAGCAACGGTTAGATACTGGAATAATAGAGTGTGGATAGCTCAAACTCTAGGACTCCTGTTTATGCTGATATTTGGTTATCTAATCTTTCCAATACTAGTTGATTATAGTGTTGCGTGAATAATACCATGCTTCATAGCAGGATAATACAGTTGCCTCTTGATGTTGTCAGGGGGCTCCTTGAGTGCTCACGACTAATAGATTCAGTTCAGAAATTACAGAACTTTCAGTGTCAGCTTGGTTCTATAGAAATCGTACGATCGCTGGGTTTGATAATCCTGCTCGCTCATTATACGTGTCAATTCGTGAACTAGTAGAAAACAGCCTTGATGCTTGTGAAGAAGAACGTGTCTTGCCCGAAGTCAGTGTATTTCTAAAAAGAGAAGAAGAACCAAATGATGATACAGATATCCTAAATGTTGGACCTGAAATCTTTGAGCTTGTTGTAAAAGATAATGGAAAAGGTATGAAAAAAGAGGCAATTCCAGTTTTAATTGGGAAAATGCTTACTGGCACAAAATTTACTCTCAAACAAAATAGAGGAACATTTGGTCTGGGAGGTAGTTTAGCGCTCCTTTATGGACAAGTCACCACACAAGAGCCAATCGAAGTGGTTACGGGTAGAGATGGTGAGAAACATGGCCACAAAATCGTGATGAAATTAGATATTGAAACAAACCAGCCTGAAATTCTCTATGAAGAGAAAATTTCGAAGTCGCCTCATGAAAAAGGAACTATGGTTTCATATAAACTTCAAGGGGATTGGGTAAGGAGTAAAAAAAGAATCATAGATTATTTCACTAAGACTGCGATTATAGTTCCTTACGCATCGCTTCTGTTTGACACTCCTGATGGTCAGATATTGACATATAATCGACTGATTGACAAGCTCCCTGTCGCTCCACGAGAGATGAAACCACACCCACGTGGAATCGATGTGGAATTACTCAAGAAGATGACTAATTCAACAAGAGCACGAACCATGAAGGCGTTTATGAAGAACTCGTTCCAACGTGTTGGAAATTCAATTGCAGAAGAGTTCCTTGCATATTCAAATATGAATCCTGATGAGAATCCATTAGTTTTGGGACAGGATGAACTAGTCACTCTAATGAATAAACTTGCAGTTTTTGAAAAGTTTCTTCCACCATCATCAAAGTCACTTTCACCTGCGGGAATTGATGTATTGTCTGCAGGCATACAAAGGCTCTCACCTGATTTTTCTGTATTCAAACAAAGATCACCAAATGTTCACGAGGGACATCCATTCATAGTTGAAACTGGTGTAGCATATGGTGGAAGTCTAGACCCTGGGATCAATGTCTATCGATTCGCAAACCGAATTCCTCTTCTCTATGATGAGCGGTCTGATGTGACCTATAGGGTTGTAAGAAATCTGAATCTGAAGAACTATGGACTTCGTCAAGAAGATCCCATTGCATTTGTTATACATATTTGCTCCACCAAGGTCCCGTACAAGACAGTGGGCAAGGAGTACATAGCTGACGTAGATATTGTCAGAAAAGAGATTGAACTCGGGTTCAAGGATTGTCTAAGAGAAATTGGAGAAAAGATCAGAAGGCGCGATAGAGTGTATAAAAAGAGGAAGAGAGAGAATCGACTCACCGAGTATTATACATTCATGGCAGAAATACTCTCATCAGCTTTGAAAAGACATGTTTCCATTTCAATTCTGTTTGATTCTGGAAGAGGTGGTCTGAATGAATGATACCTCAATGAATACAGCAAATACCAAGGTTCTGAGTCTGATTGATAATGTTTTGGAAACGATTGCTGAAACGATAGATGATGGTGAGTTTCCTGAAATTGGTTATTTCGGTTCATCTAAGAAGAATGTCAATTATAATGAAACAAGGGGATACATACCAGTTGACGATAATGCTTCATTCATAGACGGTCGAAAAGTTGAAAGTGCGAAGACAATAGCTAGTCTTGTCTATGGACTTACTCAGTTTAAAGAGCATCTAGAACAGGGACTCTCGATGAGTTTGAGAGATTTTTACTATTTGCACAAAGTTAAGCATGTACAAAAAGTCATGAAGATTTCAAACCAATCAGAAACTAATAGGTTGATCCACCTTTGTGAGAGGATCATAAGACAAGGAGGAGCATCTATTCCTCGAGAAGAATTTGGTGTTGTGAGTTCACCAAAAGGAACATTCTATGGAGATGTGACTCTATCAGATTTATCTGGGAAGAGATTGAACTGTAATTCTGCAGGTGAATATGGATGGTTCATCTCATCAAGACCATTTGATGTTGAAATTCATGACATAAACGTGGATGCAGCTTTGTTTGTTGAGAAAGAGGCTATGGCAAGGAATCTAATCGAACTTGGTTTAGCAGAGCGCCTTAGAATTGGTATAGGGGCTCTTTTTGGACAACCTGGTAGAAATATGAGAGCATGGATAAGACGCTTAGCAGATAATGAAGTACCAGTTCTCGTCCTGGTTGATATGAGTCCATGGTCTCTGAGAATTTTCTCTACAATCAAGAACAATTCAATTGAACTTGCAAATATTCAAGGGCTCGCAACTCCACAGGCAAAATATGCAGGTCTTTCGACAGAGGATTTCTGGGGAAGAAATAGCATGCTTTCTAGAATCGAGCACACATTAGAGTCAATGACAAAAGCAGACATAAAATGTGCTCAGCAAAACAGAAACATCCCTTCATTAAGTCAAGATCCCTATCTGAACAAGCAAAATGAATCCATCTTGAAAAGAAGGAAGAAGGGAGAACTTGAGGCTTTCAAAGCATTTGGATACCCTCTCGTTGAACTGAAGAAGATGTATATTAAATATCTAAAAACAAAGTCAAATGAGTATGATGTGAAACTGATATAAAGCAGGTTGCGCTCACTGCAAGTGAGGAGTATCTAATGACCGATAGGGAAAAGATGCTTGAACTATTGGATGAGTTTAAGGACTCCATCGTAAAACTGATGGATGAACGAGAGAGCCTAAGCAGTGAAGCAGACGAAATTAAGACAGCAAGAAAGGAGGCTGAGGAACGTGCTCTGGCTCTTGAAGAACAAATCAAGGAGCTCACCACTAAGCTTGAGAAAGCTGAGAAAGACAGAGATAAAGCCAAAGCTGATCTTGCAACTGTAAAGGAAGAGATTGGAGAATTAAGTGCCAAAGCAGAGGAGGCAGAGGCGTCCAAAAGCGAGGCGGAAGAAACGCTTCGAAGAGAGAGAGATGAACTTCGAAAAGAGATGGATGAAATCAATGAGCAGCTTTCAAGAGTTTCAGAACTCTATAGGGAAGCATCAGCTGAAAAAGAAGCCTTACAGGAAAAGGTGGATGTTAGTGATCTTTTGGCTATTTACATAACACTCATCGAGACCGTTTTCTATGGAAAACCTCATGCCAGAATATTATACACTCTACACGATGTAAAGACTTCTATAACAAGGAAGAACATAACATCAAGTACTGGAATTCAACCAGCAGCTGTTCTCAAAGCTGTACATGATTTAGCTGCAGCAGATTTAGTATCCTATGATGAGAATACCCAAGAGGTAGAGCTCACAAGGGACATCCTTAGAAGAGCTAAGTGACCTGAGCGAAGAGAGAGATACCTATTGTCTAGAAAATTGATCATTGGAACAGCACTGAAAAAATACGTAAGAAGATACACACTGAATGACAAATTGAACTCAATCACCTCAATACTTGGTGAAGAAGCTCAGAGTGTCATTGATTGGGCATATACTGAAGCAAAACGACGAATCGCTAAGAATCCAGAGGAGAAAGAGTCAGATTTAGGTAAGATAGTCTTTGAACTTATCAGTAACGAAGCTGCAATAATTCTTGTTAAACAGAATTATGCAAAGGGGAGGTTGACAACCAAGAGCGAAGTCAAGGCGAAGACTGGCAAGAAAGCAGAGATGCCAGTACTATACCGTGAGGCTGGACTACGACATCCTCAGGAAGCAAGGAATCTAAGACACAATATATTCCATGAGGCATTTCAAGCACTTATCATGCGCCTATTTCCTGGTGTCACGACAAGTGTTCCATCAACAGGTGAAGGTCTTACACCAGATCTCATAGTTGAGAACAAAGACCAGAACTGGTTAATATCAGTTGAGTACAAAGGATACAGGTCCATAACACTCCTCAGTGAATCTGAAGTGCTCAAAGGAATGCGTTACCAAGCAATTTATGGGACTGCATGGTTAGTCACTAGTACAACAAAAAGTGTCAAAGACTTGTATGGAAAAATGGTTAGCTCAAAGGATGTTATCAATAATGGATTATCGAGGTTGAAGCGAATCAATAGACGTCGTGCTTATACCATCGAACAAAGAGAGAATAGAGGGATAGCAAGGAAAGGCATCACTCATCTTGAGAAGCAAAGTGACCTTGATATGAGGTGTAGAATATGGTCAGTAGAAGAACTCCTAGAATCCATGAAGATAGGAAAACCTGTCAAGGGATTGATTATCACAACTGGCTTTGAGTTCATCGACCTTTTGAAAAGTGCAGGTCTTGATGAGGAAGCAGACAATGTTCTGAGGGTCATGAAACTTCCTACAGCATCACTTCATAGTGACAAAGTGACGTCTGTAAGATTAATTGAGTGAATTTTATGATTCATTGATAGTTTATTGTTAACTCCCAAGCTTTATCAATACGTTAAGTCAAAAATCAATAAGACCCTGTTTGCAAATGGGTTGTATTCTATTGAAAGGGAGAGATAAACTTGGAGGACCAACAAGTTATGAAAATACAGGAAACCCTTAGTGATCTCCTAAAGGAACTCACAAACAAGTCACCTATTCTTGGTGCTGCTGTGTTTTCCATCGAAGGCCTTCCATTTGCAAGTAGATTTCATGGAGGAACTGAGGAGGCTTCAGTTGCAGCTATCGTTGCAGCCATCCATGCAGCTGGAGATCAAACTGTCAAAGCACTCAGACAAGGTGAACTCAAGTCCATCATAATTCAAGGAGATCTTGGAACAACACTTGTGATTTCAATCTCAGCTGATTATCTTCTTACTATCACAGCTCCAGAAAATGCCAAACTTGGGTTGATTTTCAGTGACGCTAAAAAGACAGCTAGAGAAGCAAGGAAGATACTCCATAAGGCGCTATGAAAAATGGTAATTTCTGTCAGATATCCCTTTAATCACCATCCCTGCTATGCTACAAATCGTGATTCACTCTGGCATAGAATCCATCTGCCCGTAGCCTCAGTTTGTAATGTTAAATGTGCATTTTGCTCACATTCAGTTGGTAATTCATGTCATACCTCAAAACCAGGATTCTCCGCTCAAATAATGACCCCTGAAGATGCTATAAAAAGAACACGAGTCGAAATTCAGAAGAACCCAAATCTTAGGCTTGTTGCTGTTTCCGGACCAGGCGAACCTCTTGCAAATCCAGAAACATTTGAAACTCTTGAGATTATAAGAAGAGAACATCAGGACATAGCTATGTGTTTGAGTACTAATGGGCTTTTATTGGAAGACAAGATTAAGTGGTTGAGAGAAATAAATGTAGATACGATTACGGTTTCCATGAGTACTACTAACTTTTCAACAGCATCTAAGATCTATGAGTGGGCACGATTTAAGGATTCTATTCTTAGAAATGAAGAGATGGGGTTAAAAATTGTCAAGGCACAATTGAGGGGCATATCTAAAGCAGCTAACGCAGGAATTTTTGTCAAAGTAAATTCAATTCTAATTCCAGAGCTTAATATGAAGGACATTGTGCCATTGGCATGCATTATTTCTAAGCTAGGTGCAACATTGCACAATATAGTACCACTCTTTCCGAATGACAAATTCATAAAATATCGAAAACCGTCCCATCAGGAGCTCCAAGAGATTCGAAAAGAGGCATCTGTTTACATCAATCAGTTCACTCATTGCAAGCAGTGCAGAAGTGATGTTGTAGGTATCCCTGGATGTGACACAATACTTTAGCGAGATTTCTTTACAGAGAGACACCCAACCTCTACAAGCTTGTTGATTAAGAACCATAACGCACGTTGGTCATACGGAAGTGATTCAGCTACATCCTTGATTTTCATTGTGCCGTCAAATTTCTCAAGGATATCTTCTAGTGGCTTTCCATACTGAGATTTTAGAATTCCAAGTTTCATCTCAGGACAGTGCCCTCGGACAAGAATATCATCGTCTGTAAGACGTGTTTTGAAATCAATCCATTGATATCTATCAAGTATTGAAATTAATGCTAGGGCTTTGTCATCGGAAAATCCAATGAGGTCCATGATTTCAGCCACAGTACGCTTTCCATTAATGAAAGATTCAATCTGTTCGAGATCATGGTCGACAGATCCAACTCTGAAAGGAATTCGAACACCTTTCTCTTTCATAATAGGAACAAGATCCAAGTCAACAGATGAGAATGGGAACTCTTTCACGATGTCTAATGCAAATTCTCTGAAGCGTCGAATATCTCCCTCGAAATGTTTCAGCTTATCTCCATGTTCACTTTCCACAAGTACGAGGATACGTTTCAACTTTTCCCGGTATGGAACTTCGTCAGGAACTGGGTCCACAACGAGTAAGACTAACACAGTTTCCCCCACCTCGATAAGAATATCATAAGCAGCTTTCCTAATAGTTCTAATAGGAGTCTTGGCAAATATGATGACTGCTGTTACAAATCCAGCTATCAGATCAGGGTCAACCGTGAGCTCGGCATAAGGTATGTTTAGTACGGATTCACCACCCTCCATACGGATAAGGGAGATATACCGTACTTTCGAAACATCCAAAGCCAAATTCTTAGACCTCCATTTTTCTTTCTACTATTGAGGAAGTATCCACATAACTCAACACGCCTGCATCAATTAGACGATTTGCCACTGTCTTAACAGCTTCCATGTTGAATGGCAAAAGCTCACAAATTTCAGATAATGTTCTTGTGCCATCACATAACTCAACAAGTTTGGTCAGTTGATCACCATAAACGCCAAGTAAGACCATAGGCGGATCATTAATTTTGATAAGGATTGAATTATCCTCAAGACGTCGTATCAGTGTAATCCATTTGTATTTATCAAGCATTGACATTATTGCCATAATCTCAGAGTCTTCAAATTCTGACTGTTGCATTATTTCCTCAATAGTACGTTTTCCGTTGATATAACCAAGAACAGTCTGAAGCTTTTCATCAGTCGTTCCTACACTCCATGGGATGATTGCCTGATAATCAGGAGTGGCTTCTGATTTACTTACCAATCGAGGAATCATTTTCAGGTCAAAGGTTCTGTATGGATATACTTGAAGAATATCCAAAGCATATTCACGGAATGGTCGAATATCGCCTTTCCATGATGTAAGTAATGACTCATAATTCGCTTCGAATTTTTCAACGATTTTGATTAGATTTTGGCGATATGGTTCATCGTCATCAACTTTGTCAACAATGAGGAGACCTACAACATACGCACCTTCTTCAATAACAACTACATAGCCCTCTTTCACAAATGTCTTCAGCTGTCTATTCTCAAAAATAATAACTGCTAGAACGAAACTGGCGACTAAGTCTGGGTCAACAGACATAGGTCTATATGGAATGCCAATAATTGGTTCTCCCCCTTCTTTTCTAACAAGAGAGAGATAGCGGACTTCCGCTTTTGTCACAGCTGTTGCGTTCACAAATTATCGACTGACTGCTACCCTAAATAAGGTTGTTAGAAGAAATCCATGAGCCCACTCTGTGTTACCATGGTAATATCTGCATCACCATCCAAGCTATACCCAATAACTTGTTTCAAATCTGTGACTATAAATGAACTGCCAATGCTAGTTAGAAGGAGTGATCCTTTCATTCCAACAACATCACCGACAAGTGGGCGTTGGTCAATTGGGTCAGATCTTTGCCTCCAAGGTATTGGTTTAACATCTAGTGAAGGAAATGAATAATACTTAGATAGGTCTTCCAGTTTTACCTTAGTTCCTAATTCGATGCTTGTAACTCCAACTATGAAGTCATCAACGATTTTTTGAGCGGTTTCGATACCAAGACTATCTTGAAGGCTCCTAATTTTCCTCTCACTTCTAACCATCTTAGTTACATCTGTACGTTTGCCAATTCGATCTTCTAAGCGTCTTGCTTTACGTCCTCCGGTGATGGTTTTTATTATTCCTCCAAAATCAGCACCCTGCTCAATCCATCGAAGTCGTACTCTCTTCATTGATGAAACTCCCACCTTTAGTGTTAAGTCACTGAAAACAACAATATACAATGCATAATCTGACATGTCACATTGTGTCTTTCTTGCTTCAGTAGCTAGGCAGTTTCGGCCATCACAGCGGATACAAGGATCATAGAAATCTATAGCAGCACAAGGACCGCAACGCATTCCCTGACGAAGAATGGTGGAGTTCTCAGGACACTTTACATACTTACCTGATGCGTCTACACTACCAATACAATGTTTGGGACCTCTGAATGACCAATTAAGATGCTTTCCAGGAGGTACTGGTAGAAAGTCGAGTGTTTCCACTCCCTCTCTCCAGACTTGAAGTCCAGATTCATAGGTTGAATCATCCAATTCTCTCCAAGCAACATCTACTATTAACAAATTCATTCCCTCAAAAAAGCTTGAATTGCCCCTTTCCTAGAACCATCCATTTGACTCCAGCGATATTCAAATCAGTCTTGCATTTTGGACAGAGACCTTCCTCATTTAAGTTGTTTTTACTGAGATAAACCGAATAACGCTCGACTGCTCTATACCCACAATCAGGACAGTATGTGTTTTCATAGTCATGACCAGCGATATTGCCCGAATATACATAAACAAGCCCAGCATCTTTTGCTACATTGATATGAGCTTCAAGGGTTGCTGCAGATGTACGAGGGAGATGAGTCATCTTATAGGTTGGAGAGAATGCTGTTAGATGAAATTGTGTTTTCTCACCAAGATTATTCACAACCCACCTTGCAAGAGTACTGGAATCCTCCAAAGAGTCTCCGACCTTAGGTATTATCAAATTAGTAATTTCAATGAAGATACCTTTTTCCTTCATTCTTAGCATAGCATCGAAAATCGGTTCAACCTTTGGGACAGACATTAGTTCCTTGTAGAACTTCTTATTGGCACTCCCCTTGAAGTTGATAGACGCTGCATCTAGATAGGGAGCAATGTAGTCAATAGCCTCACGAGTCATATAGCCATTTGTGACGAAAGTGTTGAACATACCTTTATTGTGAGCTATCTCTGCTGTATCATGTGCCAATTCAATGAACACTGTAGGTTCTGTGTAAGTATATGTTATTCCACCGCAACCATATTTCTGGGCGAGAGACACAATGTCCTGAGGGGTGAGTTGTTGACCAACCGGGGTTTCTCGATGTGCTGAGTGATAGTTCAAACAGAACTGGCATCTAAAATTGCACGAAGAGGTACTAATTGAAAAAGTACTACTACCCGGTGCAAAATGAAAGAGGGGCTTTTTTTCAATTGGATCAGCAGCCATACCGTCTATAAGTCCATAGACAATTGAGTATAATTTGCCATCTTTTGCAGTTCGAACTCGACAAAAACCTGTTTCATCATCGTGAATCACACATCGTCGTGCACAAAGATCACAGCGGATTCCGTTCTTCAGGTTGGAATAAAGTGCAGCTTCTCTCATCTCAAGATGCAATCAAATTTGGTTCTTATGCCTCTTACGGTGCAGTCTAACATACCTAGTAATCATTATTAAAAGGATACATTATGAAATTGTAAATGGTTAGGCTAATGCCAGCGCCAAAAGAGCTAGAACGGTTGGGTAATCTATTCACCCTTGCATCAGAGAGGAATAGACCATTTCTTGATCGATGTTCTGAAACGAAATATCTAGCAGTTAGAAACTATGATAAAGCGACAACAATTACTGTTGAATTGACAAAACAGACTCTAAAAGAAGCTAATTCTGGACTGACAAGTCTTGAAGATTATGAGAGATTTCACACTAAACTAAGAAGTGTAGTTGAATCAGGACAGCTTGATAATGAGTTTATTCGCATATTAGAGAAACTCAGATCCAAATATCTGGAGAAAGTCCTGCGACCAGCTATACACACATATCTTAGAAATGAAGACTTGAAGCCTATAGCTATTGAAGCACTATATAATGATGCTTTGAGGATTGAGGGCCTTCTTGAAGTTGTTCAGTTTCTCAAAAAAGTTGAGTCAGTAGTCTGAGTTTACTCTTACTCTTTCTTGTAATCACGATGGACTAGAGTCTGACCATCTACAACCCAAGCTATACCTAATGTTTGAAACTCATCAGCCCATTTCATTACTATTGCAGGCGCCACACCTAAAGATCTGGCAATCTCCCGAATGGACATTTCACCATGCTCCTCCACCATCAAGAATGCCTTTGTCTTCTCTGTACTATCCATAAGATCTAGATAGCCTTCAAGGGTCTCTTGAGTATGTGCAAGTTTGGCTTTAGTTTCATTTAGATCATTTGTGGTCCTTTGAAGGTTGGCTGATGCCCGCTCGAATTCAGTCTTGAGCCTTTCAAGTTCTCTAGCCTTGTCACCAGACTCATATGATCTAAGACGAGCTCGGATTTCTTCAATCTCAGTCAAACGAGTAGCGGTTTTCGCTTTTTCGTCCTCAAGCTGCCTAACCTTTGTCTTCAAATCACCAATCTCAAGATCTTTCTTAGCGATTTGATCTGAGTACATCTTTCCTTTTTGTTCAGCCGTTATTGCTCGTGCTTCAACCTCATTGACCTTCTCTTGAAGAAGGTCACGTGATGCTTCCAGTGTTTTTACAGTCGATCTAAGTTCAGTGAGAGCTTCTAGATCTGCTTGAGGTGCTGCCTTTAGTTTTGCCAGATCCTCCTCAAGCTCCTCGTTAATCACCTTGAGCAATGCATTATCTTTACGAAGATTCTCAATCTCAGAGTTTCTGGTTTCAACTTTCTGTTGGGAGATACTAAGTTCTTGAGAAAGCTCATCTATTCGTCTCTCAAGTATCTTCATTTTCTCAGCGATATCCTTTGGGACCTCAACCTTTGGTTTCAGTCCCAACTCTGATGAAAGGAATTCAACCTCAGTGGTTGACCGCTGCGTATAATCATCAATATTCGCTTTAAGATTAGACAGTTCTTCGTAGGTCACTTTCATAGCTTCCTTAAGACCCTCTGTCAAATCTCGGACTTTCTCAAGGATTGGTGTTGACATGCCTGAAGTCAGAGATTCCTCGACTTTGTGAAACTCCTGATCTACAATAGGCTTCACATCATTATCTATGTAAGTCACCTGAAGATTTGTCTTCGCAGCCCGTTTACTTCGGGTAACGATATCCCCTCTCATACTTACTAGGTTTCCTTTCAAGCCAACCAAGAATGATAAAACAACAGGAACGAGGTCTCTTTCAATGCGATCGATCGAGCTATCAACGGTCATGATGTTCCGTTCAAGATGGCCAATACTGTCTTGAAGCCGCTCTATGCTTTTATCAATCTCCATTCTTCGACGAACCTGATCTGCAGATTCCACTCTCATGACATCACTTGTCATGCGACCAGAATCTATGAGCTCCTGTCGCATCTCATCGTCAACACCAAGCTCCGTAAGAAGCTCATCTACGACACCTTTATCCCCAGTAGGTTTTTTGTCAGGTTCTTTTGCCATGCGAAGACCTCATGTTCGTCATTTTCAGAAAGGACTAATGGTAAGTTAGCCAGACAATACATAAATCTATTCGAGTTAAGCCTGAAACATCTAAGGAACCTGTGAAAACACCATGCGCCTTAAGATTGAGATGCAAGCTAATGTGCATAATCGTGGTTCTTCAAAGCTAAAACGCGGAATGATGATCTGGCATCTCTTTACCGATATAGAGAATCAGTTTGTAGAGATGATTGACGTCTTTCCACCAGCTAGAGTCACAGAAAAAGCAGAGAAGAATATGGTTGCGGTCATCAAGGTTCCAGAATTAAATCCAGGAGAGAGTTTCTCACCAACTGTTGAGCTACGAATTGATACAATCACCCGAGACTGGTTAATGGAACCTCAAACAACCACCGAAGAACGAGTGGCAAAGACCAGAGGAATATATTGTTCTATGCAGAAATATTGGGAAATTAACGACCCATTAGTCCAAGAATTATCTCAAAGGGCGGCTGAGAGAACTGGGGATAATGAGTCATACGCTAGACTTGTTTTCCAAATGGTACGTAATAGTATGAAGCTCAAGACCCATCTTGATGAACGTATTGGAGCTGCTCGCGCAGTTAGAGAAAAAGAAGGAGACTGTGATGAACATGCAGACCTATTTATTGCATTACTACGGGCAGTAAGAATTCCAGCTCGGAGAATTGTAGGTCATTATTATCGAGATGGACCAGAACCTGAACCGCATGCATGGTGTGAGATGTTCCTTGAGAGAAATGGATGGATTCCTGTAGACCCAGCTCTTGGTAATTTTGGTACGATGTCAGAAAACTATTTCTCAAGAATCCGAGAAGGGCTTGTTTCAGAAAGACCAACAATTCATCTGAAATGGAGTGGAATTGCATCTGAAGCACCTTGGGTCGAAGAAGAAGTAAGGATGACAATTTTGAAAAATTCAAAGTTCTAAAGACCAGAAATTTTTCCCATTGTTTCAAGCTGTACAAATAGTTCAGATCCAAAGTGCCAACAGGAGTGAGTATCAAATACGCAACAGTTGATACGTGGTAGGAGAGGAGCTTCAAATGCAGACCGAAGGGTATTAGCAAGATGGTGCGCTAGCATCTCACCATAAGCTGAAACTTGTGGAATCGACTCCATGAACCGACTTTTTGTCTGTTCCAAAGGTCCTGGTTTGTAGTCGCACACTTGTATGAAACTATTATTATAACGAATTAAGTCCACATGACCTGTTAGCTTATACCGTTCAGACCAGACAGGGACCTCTATGGCAATTGTGTTTGGATCGTTCAGGATAAACTCTTTCAATATACTATGATTTGCGCAATAGCTGAGTTCATTTCTCGATCTGTGGTAATCTCTAAGTAGATTCACCAAATCATCCTCGATGCTAGAGGTGAGAACTCCTGTACGCCGGAGTTTTTTTCTAAGTCCAATCTTTTCTGTTTTTGACATGTCCGAGAAACGTAACCGAGATGCTCGTGTATAGAAAGGATCCATGAATGGATTAGCAGGAATGTTGCCAGTCAGGATTGAATTCAGATGTGCCCATAGCGATGCTAAGTCTCCGATTGTATGTCCTAGGTCTTTATGATGTGCTGTATTCCACTGAAAGCCATAGGCTACCTTGCCATGCTGAAAATCTCGTCTAAGAATGTCATCTGAAGCAGGAGGCATGTCCTTCGATATCACGGTCCATTCTTCATCTTTTTAATCCATCGAAGGTGAAACCGACTTCTAGTCCTAACATTGAAACAGTCCTAATGTTTTTAATTGGCGGACATCCAAGTTTTATTGTGGTTTGGATGACATATGCGTTCATTGTATTCTACCGGTTTCAAATGATGACTCCTGAACAGGCAGGGAAAGCGAGGGAGTTTTGGGATGAGTTTTCAAAGGGAAGCTGGCCTGAGCATCTCAAGATCATTGGCGATTACAAGTACGCATGGGGTTCTGACTGGAGTGGGTTCCTCTTGCTCGAAACTGAGGACCCACAGACATTCTTTGAGTTCTGGCCAATCTTCAGAGATAAGACAAGATGGTATATAGATAACACTCGTACCATTATTGCTGTAAAAAGGGAAGCAAAGGATTGGATGTGAAAATACCTAGAAGTAGATAGGGGTATGGGCTCGTAAGCCCATATCTTCTGTACTAAGTTTGAGCCAATTATCTCTCTCAAGGTGGTGCTGAGTCTTCCATCAGCTTTACAATCCAGCGGACGTTTCTTTCACTTATTTCATCACTTGTCCATATCATGACGGAACCAGCTGGACCATTAACTGATGTCTTCAACGATGTTCGTGGACTTGGATATTCAAACATCCCCCTGAATCTCGCGACCGAACCCTTGTACCGGCGTGTATACATTCCCACCTCTTCTTCACTCTGGAGACCACCGCCCTTGAATTCAGCTTGGGTGAGATTTCCTTTTTCTACACCAGTCACGAGGACAGCATCCACATCAGTGGCCATGTCATAAAGTTTCTTTGCACCACCGTTCAGACTGAGTGGTTCTATTGTTGCTCCAGATTGCTCAACCAGTATTCTTCTAATTCTACTGGCAACTCTCTCAGATCCCCTTACTTCCATAGTTTTCCGATCAAACTTTACAAGTACTGATCCATTATCAACAGAATAGTAAGGCATTGTAGAGAAGCCATCCTTTCCAAAAGACCGAACGAGAATGCGAAAATCGGCCATAAAGTCAGCAGTGACAGTTTTCCCCTCAATCTTTACATTACTAAAACCAGCTCCAAGCTTCTTTACTTTTCCAGTCGTTGGTGCATAGACGAGATCTTTCATTTTAGCTGCTAGCTGGTTTGGAGTTAGATTCATATTGCTCATTCTAAACAGTCTAATAGATAGACCTAGACCACGAACCTGAACTGGTTGTGGTTTTGGCTTCTTTGTTGTGCTTTGGCTCAAATTACCTCAACTCGCTGTTGCTGGATTGAGACGGCACATCAACCGACCTCAACTTCCATTGGAGAATAGACATCACTATCATATAAAATATAGGTCAAACCCAGAAAATAGCTACAAATGACGTACATAATACCTACATACTACTCTGGGTATGAAATGGGGATTACTTTTGTGAATATAATTCAAAGAGAGTTCATCTTTGGCGCCAAATAGTCGTGTCTGCAAGCAGAGGATTCTGAATCAGGTCTAAGAGATGACACATATTCAATGAATCTGTTTATTAGTTGTGAACGCAAGGCTCTGGAATATAACCAATCCATGCAAAGGTCTTGCCATTCATATGATAACAATAATTGATTTTGGAATGGGGAATCTTGGATCTATCCTGAATATGCTTGAAAGAATGGATTACAAGGCGGAAATAACCTCAGACTTGGAAACAATTGAAAATGCTGAGAAGCTAATCCTCCCAGGAGTTGGTGCATTCGATTTAGCCATGACCAATTTACAAACTCAAAAGATGATACCTGTCTTGAATAGACTAGTTTTGGAGAACCGTGTACCTATTCTTGGGATTTGTTTGGGAATGCAGATACTATCTAGAAAAAGTGAAGAAGGAGTGCTTGAGGGTCTCAGTTGGATAGAAGCAGATACATTCCGTTTTCGTTTTGATAATGAACAAAGCTTAAGAATTCCACACATGGGATGGAATACCATACACACTGCGCAAGACTCTTGTCTCTTTGAGGGAATGTATGAGGAGGCACGATTCTATTTTGTGCATTCATATCATGTGAAATGTTCTAATGAAGAAAATGTTCTTGCAACAACAGATTATGGAATTACCTTTACGTCTTCAGTGATTCGAGACAACATATACGGAGTACAATTTCATCCTGAGAAGAGCCACAAATTTGGAATGAAATTGCTAGGAAATTTCGTGGAGTTGTGTTAATGCTTCTAACAAGAGTGATTCCGTGCTTGTTACTCCACGGTCAAGGTCTAGTAAAAACAATCAAGTTCAAGGATCCAACATACGTTGGTGACCCGATTAATGCAGTCAGAATCTTTAACGATAAGGAAGTTGATGAATTAGTCTTTCTAGACATAACTGCTACACTTGAGAAGCGAGAACCACAGATGGATCTAATTCATGATATCGCTACTGAATGCTTCATGCCTTTTGGATATGGAGGAGGAATTCATAGTGTCGATATTGCTAGTAAAATTCTCAAGATGGGGTCAGAAAAAGTAATTTTCAATTCAGCAGCTACTGACTTGGAACTCGTAAGAAAAGCTGCCAATCTATTTGGGAGTCAAAGCGTTGTTGTTTCTATTGATGTTAAGAATACTAGAATAGGAGGAAATCGAGTCTTCACTCATTCTGGAACAGTAAATACAGGACTTAATCCAATGGAATTTGCTAAAATGGTTGAATCAGCAGGCGCAGGAGAGATATTTCTTAATTCTATAGACCGTGATGGCACAATGAAAGGATACGATATTGGACTGATTAAGTCTGTAGCGTCTGCCGTGAATATTCCAGTAGTTGCTTGTGGTGGAGCTGGAAGTCTTGAGCATTTCAAGGAGGCAATAGTAAATGGAGGCGCCTCAGCAGTGTCTGCTGGAAGTATGTTTGTCTTTCATGGACCATATAGAGCTGTTTTAATCAATTATCCAACCCAGGATGAGTTGAGGCAGTATCTGACCTAACTCAGAGGAAAATGCAATGAATAGGGAATATCAAATGTGTACACGCTGTGTAATGGACACAACAGATCCCAAAATCACATTCGATGAGAATGGAGTATGCAATCATTGCACAAATTATCTTTCACAAATGGACCAATTCATTCTACCTGAAGATGAAAGAAAGAAGAAACTAGATCAAATAGTTACAGAGATTAAGATGAATGGAAAGAACAAGCCGTATGACTGTATTGCGGGCATCTCAGGGGGAGTTGATAGTACATTCATGGTCTATCAAGCAACTGAGCTTGGTCTAAGACCACTAGCAGTTCATTTAGACAATGGCTGGGACTCTAGACTGGCAGTCACCAATATCGAACGCGTTTTGAATAATTTAGATGTTGACCTCTACACACATGTGATTGATTGGGAGGAATTTAAGGACTTACAGTTGGCTTATTTCAAGGCGTCAGTAGTTGATATCGAGGTTGCCTCAGATCATGCGATTATGGCAATGATACGTAATCTATGTGCGAAGAGAGGAATAAAGTGCATACTGGGTGGTACGAATTATGCAACGGAAGGCATAATGCCAAGAAGTTGGGTATGGATAAAAAATGATCTCACCAATTTAAAGGACATACATAAGAAATTTGGTACTAAAAGACTAAAGACCTACCCCATGCTTGGTTTCTTACGTCTGATTTATCTTCGAAAAGTAAAGGGTATACAAACAGTTCCATTTCTGAATTATATCGACTATAACCGTGAAGAAGCAAAGAGATTTCTAATTGAGAGTCTTGGCTGGGAGGACTATGGTGGGAAACATCACGAGTCCATCTTCACAAAATTCTATCAATCTTACATTCTCCCAACCAAATTTAATATTGATAAACGAAAAGCCCATTTGTCTACCTTAATTCTATCCGGGCAGATTGATCGGACTGAAGCACTGAGTGTGTTGCAGGAATCACTCTATGATGAGAAGGAATTGAAACGAGACACCGAATATGTTCTAAAGAAATTTGGGTGGTCTGAACAGGAATTTGAGAGAATAATGAACCTTCCAATAAAGCAACATGATGAGTACAAGACTGATGGTTGGATACGAAGGCTCTTAGGTGCAGACTAGAAGTGTATCATGTATTCTAGGAAAAGTTCGGTACTTGATTGGAAATCTAATAACATATTATCTGAAACAATCCACTTTGATGTCCTCTATGCAAAGAGAATAAAAGGACTTCAAAGTTCGTCCAAGCTGTTTATGCTATAACAATCAGGTCTAGAGATATGAAAATGACATCAAGGGAATATCAAAGATGTAATCGATGTGTGATGGACACTACTGATCCAAACATCATATTTGACGAGAATGGAATCTGCAATCACTGCACAGAGTGGTTTGATGTATGGGAAACTAGGATTGATAAAAGGCCAATCGAGAAGGTCATATCAGAAATCAAGCAAAATTCACCTAGCAGATATGATGCCATTGTTGGTATTAGCGGTGGAATAGACTCTGGAATGGTGGCATATCTTGCAAAGAAACATGATCTTAATGTCCTATTGCTTCATGTTGATGATGGATGGAATACCAATGAAGCAAAGCACAACGTGAAGACTATCGTTGAAAAGACTGGCTTTGATTTTGAGCATGTCCATGTTGATGAAGAGGAGTTTGGCGACATTACTCTCTCATACTTTAAAGCAGGTGTTCAGGGTCTTGAGGCAGTAACAGATCATCTCATTGTTGCAACATTACATGAAGTCATGGATAAGTATGGCATCAAAACAATTCTATCAGGAGGAAATTGGGCAACTGAAGGAATCATGCCATTAGCATGGGTGTATACTCAACATGATGATAAGAACATTAGATCAATACACAAGAAGTTTGGAACCATTCCGCTCAAGAACACGAAATTCCTTGGCATATTAACTAAGACTTGGAGGCTCACTAGGGGAGGAATAAAATCATACCGATTGCTTAATCATATTAACTACAATCGTGAGGAGAGTATTAAGAAACTCGTAGAGGAATGGGGCTGGGCTGATTATGGGAGAAAACATCAGGAGAATATCTACACTAGGTTCGTAGAAGCATACATTTTCCCCAGACGGTTTGGTTTTGATTTTAGACTTGCGTACTATTCGCCATTGATTTGCTCTGGTCAAAAAACCAGAGAAGAGATACTCGAACTATTAAAAGAACCACCTTTTACCGATGAGGAGATAGCAAGAGAGAAACAGCTCTTTTTGAAAGGAATGAAAATTACAGAAGAGCAGTTTGAGGAGTTCATGGAGATGCCTATTCGAAGCCATGACGAGTTTGCTACACATTCTAGAGACCAGAGGATTATTGGTTTCATGAGGAAAATTCTGAGGAGGTAGGAGTACCTGATTGACAGAGGAGCCTTGGAGCTTGTACTCCAAATAGGCGGAGAAATGTTCGGAAGAACAGTATTTGGCGCAGAGAACCTTGTTCAAGAGATTGAATGGCCAAGAGATGATGCATCTGAAGCACCATCATCACTTTCTAAGAGTGATTATGAAGAACTATCTGAACTTCTATTCAAACTAACTAGAGAAACATTTAAGGATTACAAGGACTCCAAGCTAGGTTTTGCTCTTTCTGGAGGTGTAGATTCTAGTCTTGCACTCTATCTTTTAAAACGCATTTTTCCCGACATCGATGTAACAGCCTATCATAGTGATTGGGATTACCCACTAAACTCAGAGCTTGAGTACGCAAAGATAGCGGCAGACTTCGCTAAGGCACCATTGAAGGTTGTTGATGTCAGCACGCCTAAACAGATTCCATTCATAGATGATGCATTATCTAAAACAAAGACAATTTCCTACAGCACAATCCCGGTGTACATGACTTTCAATGAGATGGCGAAAGATGGTGTAGATATTGCAGTAAATGCTTTGGGCTTAGATGAGCTCTTCGCTGGTTATACGTTCCATCGAAAATACTACGAACGGTCGAGAATTCATGCAGTTCCGGATATCAAATCAATTGCGAAGTTGAGATATGGTCCGCCACTTGCACGAAGATATGGCACAGATAAAGCATGGTTCCTTTCTCACGTGGCACCATTGCACGCAACTCAATTCGTAAAGGACAGTGATATAGATATTGGCGAATTATATGAGAAGAAAATTAAGACAAAAACAATGTGGAACTCAATTCATAATTTCCTCCTAGATGCAATGCTGCATAACTTTGGCAATCTCATAAGTCGTTCAGCAAAATCATGTAATCTCCAAGTTGTATATCCATTCATGCACAAGGAGTTCATGAGAAAGTGTCTAGATCTCAACCCTGCGGTGAAGGTCAACAAAGCTCCAATTAGGACACTTATGCGGGAGTATTATGGTTTTCCAAATGTGCTTGCAGCAAGGGGCGAAAATCTAGATAAGATTGGGTGGGGTGGAACGGGAGACCCATACTTCAGGGACAAGAAGTACATGGAAACTATCCATCCAGATAAGAGAATAGCTCAGGATTGGTTTACAGAAGAGGGTATGAAATCCATCGAAGCATTTGATATAAACCCTGATGTTCGGATATTGAAGATGGCTCTGTTCCTAAAGACTCTTGAGCTAGTATAATTGAATCTATTAAAGTAGATTGAATCCTTGGAGATAGAGTTGCATGAGCTGGATAGAGGACTTCAATAAATTCCAAGAAATGGAAGATGACCTTGGTTTATTCAGAGTCTCTATTCAGGGTGTAAACTTCTGGGAAAGGATTAGATTCCAAGTATATGCAGCTGTAGGAAGACGTGAGCTAGGAAAATCAAAAGCTGAGCTGGGAGTGAAACCAGGAAGACGAAGACTCAAGAGACTTTTACTTTCCGTTTTCAAAGTGGGAAAGAATGCACGATATGCTCCCAAATCTGATTTGTTGTTTGTTTGTAGTGCGCGGCGACTATTAGAGAAGGATGGATATTACTGGGACATCTATACAGATCCGATCATCCAATCATTTGATCCGCCGCCACTAGCGATTGAGACACACTTTGAGAACAAACATTATTCTCCAGCCAAAACAAAGAGCCTGAGATTTCTTGATTACATCGAGTTCTTATCCTATCTAAAACGAAAACTTGGATTTGCTAGAATCTCCTTCAGCAACGAAGAGATTGGGATACTCATGCAAATTCAAGAGGAGATAGATAAAAGATTCAGTTTTCAGCTGGACATGGTATCATTGACAAAAAGGATTCTAGAGGAAAGAAAAGCTCGACTTCCACATTATAGGAAGATGCTAAAACGAATCTCACCAAAGATTGTGATTTTCGCGCAGAGTTATGGATGGGAAGACCTCATTGAAGTTAGCAAATCTCTTGGGATTCCCACAGCAGAACTGCAACATGGCATCATTGGTCCCTATCAACCGGGTTATTCTTTTGCAGGTCCTGAGAGGAGGAAGGAGTATTTCCCTGACTTCCTTTTTTCGTGGGGGGATTATTGGAATACAGTTGCTCCCTTACCAATTCAGCTTGAAAATGCAATCAGCGTTGGTTTCCCATATATCAACATGAAGAAAGACAGCTATTCAGGGTTATCAAAGAAGAAGCAGATAATATTCATCTCTCAGTACACAATCGGGGATAGACTGTCCAAATTTGCGGCGCAGCTGAGTAACATTGTTGGACTTGACTACGAGATTGTTTACAAACTTCATCCTCAGGAACTGTCAATGTGGAGAGAGTCATATCCCTGGCTAGCTGAGAGCAGGGTTAGAGTTATAGATCAACCGGAAGCTGTTCTTCATGAGCTCTTTGCAGAGTCAAGCATATCAGTTGGAGTTTATTCAACTGCAGTTTATGAAGGTCTTGCATTTGGATTGCAGACTTTCCTTGTTGAAGCACCCGGCATTGAATTAATGGCACCACTGCTGGAAAGCAATAATGTCAACAAAGTTTCAACGCCAAAACAAATGATGGATTATATTGAAGGAAGGAAAAGTTCACAGGAGTTGGATGTTGAGTTCTTCTTCAAATCAAATGCAGTACAAAATATCAAGTCTTTCCTTAAGGGATTGGAAATTGAGGAAAATGATGATGGCTCATAGCATCCATCTAGTCCTCATCAGATTCCCAAAATGGATTCTTGGACATAAACTCCAATCTTAAATCTAATGCTCTATCTAGATCCTCTTTTATCGCAGGACTCATTTTTTCAAGTTCTGAGTAGTACTCCCGGGCTGCATCGATTGCATCAGTATCAACATCGAATTTCTGAGCAACCTTCTCAACGCTATCAAGTAAGACTGAATACAGAGGAAACCAAAAAATATGCTCTTTCGGACTAGGTACATATTGATATGGATTTCGTTCCATAGTTACTTCCTGTGAAGGTGCCCACATAACTAGAACACGGTCGTAAATGTATCCTAAGATGAGGAAAAGAAATAGTAAGATTCCTGCAAAAACAAATGGACCAAATGTACCCATTGCTGCAAAGAAGGGAATGAACTCGAAGTATGCTATTGCGAGAAGCAGGATTCCGTAAAAGAGACTCCAAATACCTCTGATTTGCACAATTCTCCATTGTTGTTTCATCAACCATTTTCTTATTCTCATAATCTCAAACTCTCCCTTCTTCTGCTTTGAATAATACACCCAGGCTTTTTCTTAGGTTTCTCGCATGCTCCATGTCCTCATCCCTAGTAACATCTAGTTTGCTGTATTCCTTGATGTAAGTAAGGATTTGTTCAACCTCACTAGTTTCTTCACCAAGTGACAATAGAACCTGTCGTAAGGTTTCTAGGACAACGATAAGCGCAGGAAGGACCAAAATATGTAATCGGGGTTCAGCAACATATGTAAACGGATTTCGCTCCACTTGGACCATAAGGTCGGGAGTCCATATCTGTAATTTCCTGTCATAGAACCATCCCAGGACAGCAAGAAGGACGAATAAGGGTAGAGAAACAACAAAGAATCCAAAAATCAGGATTTCAAGTGGAACTACTCCGCCAATCACATCAGACCCCTCAAAATATACCAAAGTTATTACAAAGGTTCCAAAGATGAGAACATCTTGAAATAAGCCAGTCAGCGATTGTATCCACGTAAGACGAAGCATCTGAACTTGGAAACTCAACTTTGCTTTTCCACCAAGACTGGGAGTTCTTTCTGCCACATCTGACTGTTGAGTGAATGGATGGTCTTGCATGAAATCTGTCGCATCTTTCAAGGCTGAGAAGATGTCTTTGCGATTGATTCCTCTATGAAAAAATCCATCAAGATATACTAAGACATCATCAGTTGATTCAGTACCAAGACCAAGTTTGGATTCAATTCTTTTCAAAGTCTTAAGTATAGAGTAAAAGACAGCGTAATCAACTGCATAAGACCGGTAATCAGCCACATAGCTGAAGGGACTTCGCTCAACTGTTGCTTGAGCTTGTGGACTCCACATTCTTCCTTTGACATCGTATATCCATCCGAGGCCCATAAACACTAGGACAAGAGCGCTTCCCAAAAGAAGTGCACCGATAAGACCCATATCCTGCAAGACTGGAACATACTCATAGTAAAGCCTTCCAAGCACAAACATACCTAGGGCTAAACTTGTGAGTGCACGAATTGCACCAATCCGCCAATACTGTTTCATAATCCATTTCTTTATGGACAAAGTTCGGGACCTCGTCTAAATCCACAAGGAGGTGAAGTAAAACCACATATAACCTATACTGAATATTAGGCGGTGTACTATTAATTTGAAATTCTAGTCAACGAGTTGTTTCAAGGGGTTGACTTATATCCAATCCAAATTCTCAGAAACCGATTTCGATGAAAGTCTGTTTTGTAATCTACGACAATGATTCCTATATTCATTGGTTCCCTCAAGGTATAGCCTACCTTGCTGCAGTGCTTAGGGAAGCAGGACATGATATTACAATTTACAACCAGGATGTCTATCATTATCCCGAACCTCACTTAACAGACTATCTAACTAACAATTGCTTTGATGTTGTTGGCGTTGGTGTCATTGGAGGATACTATCAGTATCGAAAACTTTTGAAAATTTCAGATGCAATAACCAAGGTCGAGGACAGACCTCGATACATAATTGGCGGTCATGGACCGTCACCTGAACCAGAATATTTCCTGAAAAAGACCGGAGCAGATGCAGTAGTAATTGGCGAAGGTGAAATCAGCACACCAAATCTATTGAGTGCATTTGAAACTGGAGATGACCTTCGAAATGTGAAAGGGATTGGTTTCATGGATGAGAATGGAGAATGTGTCGTTACAGATAGGCAACCCTTGATACAAGATTTGGATACAATTCCGTTTCCAGCCTATGACCTATTCCCGATCGACTACTATTCTTTGCTACGAATGCCTCATATCAACAATAGTGATCGTTGTTTACCGATTATTAGTTCTCGTGGCTGTCCGTATAGGTGTAATTTCTGTTATAGAATGGATGAAGGAATCAGATTAAGGAGTCCTGAAAATGTTGTTCAAGAGATGCGCCTCTTACACGAGGATTATGGAATTACGTATTTCGCATTTGCAGATGAGCTAACAATGGTTTCTCCGCAGAGAACCAAGGACTTATGCAATGCATTCATTGAGTCAGGACTAGACATTAGATGGGATTGTAACGGACGGCTTAACTTTGCCAAACCAGAGATTCTAGATCTTATGAAGAAGGCGGGTTGCGTTTTCATTAATTATGGAATTGAAAGTTACGATGATGCTTCATTGAAGAAGATGAACAAGAATCTGACTGTTGAGCAAATAACTGTGGGAATTGAAAACACATTAGAAGCAGGCATCTCACCAGGTTTCAACATTATATGGGGAAATATCGATGAGGATGAGAAGGTCCTTGAAAAAGGAGTACAATTCCTTCTGAAATATGACGATCATTCACAAATGAGAACAATACGACCAGTCACACCATACCCAGGATCGGATTTGTATAACTATGCTATTGAGAGAGGTTTGCTCAAAGATGTCGAAGATTTCTACGAAAATAAACACACCAATTCGGACCTTCTTGCAGTTAATTTCACACCCTTATCTGATGATGAATTCTATCAATATCTCTTTGAAGCAAATAGAAAATTACTAGAAAATTACTTCGATCATCTAAAAGAGAAAATGATTGAAACTGCTAGGATACTCTACTTGGAACGAGATGAAACATTCAGAGGTTTTCGAACAACTTGAAGAGGATAATGAATTCCTCAAATGAATGGCATATAGGAAATTTGAATCTATTTGGATAATAAAAGAAATGACTGATTTACATTTCAATCAGTCATCCTATATTGTTATCTACATGTATTTGCATTTAACCTGAATACTTGAAATGTCCAATCCCTTTGGTGCTGATACTACACAGAAGACTCGTACAACAACCTTTTCGAAGGCACTAACATCCTTCCACGGAATCGGATATGTATACGACCCTTTTGCGGCTCTTTTCGTGCTATCATCCAGAAGAGTAACGAGCCCGTTCCAGGAAGCAGCATATACAATTATTCGATCCACACTATCGTTAGGATTTGCATCAAAGATATTCACTTTAACATCTCCGACATGAAGCCTTGCTGCACCTTTTTGAGTAGGTAAAGGTAATAGGAATAGGGCTTCAAAATCAGTGTCAGATGCAGATGTATAGTAAGGACCACCCATGTATAATCGAGTATCGATATTTACATCTTCAAGTACACATGGGGACCAGTATTCCTCAGTCATTTTAAAACCTCAGACGAACTTCTTCATGTTTTTCTATATAATACTAATTTGGATTTCTTTGGTCTCTGTTGCATAAATTGCAAGCTAAGGAATGTTTCTTTCAAAAGATTTCCTTGATCCTATTTTCGTTCATCAGGCATCCAGCGAATGAAATCATAACCTGGAGTTCGAATTACACGCAGAGTGTCACTTAGAACTTCAATATATGGAGCTTCCACATCGGTATGCAACTTCTCAAATAACTTCTCACCAAATTCAGGCGAGCCAAACACAATCTCTCCCTTCACATCCTGAGCTGAAAGCCACTCCTCTGCTACATCAATAATCTTTCGTGTATCAGCCTCAGTTAGATTTGGAATAAACACTTCACCACCCTCCATATGCTCAAAAGCTTCCATTAGGAATTTTATTGCAGCATCAATGGTTAGGAAATATCGAGTCATTTCAGGATCAGTCACCAGTATCTTTCCATTCTGTTTTAGCTGCATTGGCCATGCTTCAAAGACGTTTCCTCTTGTTTGGATAACATTAGGAAATCGAGCGGCACTAAATTTCGCAGGTCGGAGACCACTTACATATTTGGCAGCCATAACTAATCGTTCACCAATGAGTTTTGTTGCACCCATCAAGCTCGTTGGGTTTACAGCCTTGTCAGTGCTGATATACAGGAATTTCTCAACTGTGCCTGAAGCTATTGCAGCTCGAATTGTATTTTGAGTACCAATAACATTGGTTTCAACAGCATCAAATGGATTGTATTCACATAGTGCGACATGTTTGTATGCAGCAGTATGAAAGACATATTGCACACCATACATTGCGTCTTCGATTCGAGGATAGTCTCTAACACTTCCAAGGAAATATCGTACGTTTGGATTTCCTCTGAGTTTTTGTTGGAGCTGCCAAATTCCATACTCATCACTATCGAATACTCGAATCGTATGGGTGGTTCCCATCGTTTTCAAAAGATGCTCAACAAGTGCCGATCCAATGGCACCTGCTCCACCAGTAACTAAAATTGCAGGTTTCGCTTTCTTCATGGAGAGTCATTCCGTTTTCATTTGTGCTAACATTTGTTGTTTTCGGTCAAATTTTCTTTTAGAAGAACTCGATTATTGAAGTAGATAGATATTCCAATTCTTCTTTGGTCATGTGAGGATACATCGGTATTGTGAGAACTTCTGAAGCTACTCTTTCTGTGACTGGCAATTGTATAGTATGATGACCCAGTTTCCGAAATACAGAATATTGATGGACTGGATCGAAGTAGACTTTGGAAGATATCCCCTTATCGCTAAGATGTTTCATTAACGCATCTCTCTTCTTTTGACCAGTTCTAACTCGTAATGTAAACATCTGATAAACAGAAAAGAAATCTTTGTTAGGTGGCATCGGACAGCTGATTTCATCAAGGTCATTGAATTTCTCAATTAGAAAGTGAGCATTCTTTTGTCGCATCACAATTAGATCATTGATTCTCTTTAATTGAGAACGACCTAATGAAGCCAACAATGTTGACATTCGCAAATTGAAGCCGGATTCAACATAGTCTAAATCAGTCCCACCAGCAAAATAGTCACCAGTTATGACACGTCCATATGATCTGAAGAGACGTGCTTTTTCGTTGATTGTGCTATCATTAGTGACAAGACATCCACCTTCACTGGTCGTAATAACTTTGTTTTGGCAGAAGCTGAATATTGATGAATGACCAAATGTTCCTATTGCTTTAGCTCCAAGCTTCGCTCCAAGAGCTTCAGCGGCATCCTCAATTAACAGTAAACCGTAATCTTCAGCCAATTCATTGAGAATATCAACTCTACAGGGCATTCCACCGTAATGAACAGGAAGAATTGCTTTGGTCTTGTTTGTTATTTTTCGCTTGACGTCTTCAGGGTCTAGTCCATATGTGTCTTCTTCGATATCAGCAAAGACTGGTCGAGCACCAACGTATAATGGGGCATAGGCAGAGGCAATGAATGTAAATGATGGAACTATAATTTCATCACCCTTCTGAAAATTGTATGCCACCATTAATGCTTGAAGTGCAGACCCACCTGAATTGAGAAGCACACAATAATCCGAACCTAAATATGCTGCAATCTCCTGCTCGAATTCCTCTATATCGCGGCCCATGCACCAATAAAGTCCAGATCTGATGATGCGGTTTACCGCATCTATATCATCTTCATTCCAGTGTATTTTGAAAAGAGGAATCTCCATCTTCATCCACCTGTATCTTTAGCTGCTGTATCGAGGTTCTTCTGCACTTTAGCAGGGATGCCATAGGCAATGGTATTATCAGGTATATCAGATGTAACAAAACTGAACGCACCTATCACAGTGTTTTCTCCAATTGTAACCCCTGGCATGATAACTGAATGTGTACCAATCTTAGCATTCTTTCTGATTACAACTTGACCACTTTTATTATCAATAGTGGAGATAGAATAGATTGAACAATGAGACCCTACCTCCACACCTTCTTCGATTATGACACCAAATTTAGCGTTGATATAAGTAAATGCACCAATATCGGTATTTACTCCCAGTTCTAAGTTTTCATGGTGCTGACACATCCAGTTCCATTTTGTCATATTCCTTTCATCAAACTCTGGAGGTTTCCAATTATTGAATCGTGATGTCATCTCAATTCTCCCTCTTAGTATGTCATTTTCTTCCTCAATAGTCTATCATCGAAACTGGTATGTTTGAGTACTTCTATGATTCGCTGGCTGGCTTTTCCATCCCCATAAGGAGATTCACGTTTTGCGACATCTTTGAGAAATTTCGCATCATGTAGAGCCTTTCGTAATGCGGTTGTTATTTCATCCTTATCATAGTCGACATCAAGTACATTTCTTGCTCTCTCTCTCCCTTTCTGTCTAGTCCCAATACAGACATATGGAACACCAAGTGAGGGAGCTTCAATAAGCCCACTGCTAGAATTCCCTATATAGACGTCACATAGTTTCATCAGGGAAATATAGTCAATATGAGAGAGATTCTTGAAAACTTGAATAAATGCTCTATCAGAATAGGATTTGGTTACATCAACAATACTGGTTCCACCAGGATAGTCATTTGGATAGGTAATCACTATCTGTAGATTCGACTCAAGTGCGACCTCAACAACGGAGTCGAGAACAAGACTCATTTGTTTCTCGGCATGTTCCCACTCAGTTGAAACTGGATGATATGCAATGAGTATGAATTTTCCAAACTCAAAGTTGTATCTTTTTGAGAGTTCCTCACGTGAGCGGAGCTCTGTGTTTAGAATTGTATCAAGGGTTAATGACCCAACGTTATGAATCCTCCAATCCTCCTCTCCCAGCTTTATGAGACGGTGTCTACTTTCTTCAGTCTGAACAAAATGTAGATGTGACAGCTTAGAGATTGCATGGCGCATCACATGATCAATGTCACCCAAACCAATTTCACCTCCAGCGATATGGGCAACGGGGATGTTCATTGTCGTAGAAGCTATGGCGGCTGAAAATGGTTCTATACGATCACCAAAAACAATGACAAGGTCTGGCTTTTCTTCAGCAAATACATCTGCAAATCCGATAATTCCAGTACCGATTGATATTGGAAGATCATGTTCATCCAACATGGCTTTTGAACCCATATCGATTCGTCTGATAATCTCAAAACCATCTCTCTCAATCTCTTTGATAGAGTCACCATACTCTTTTAGTAAATGCATTCCTGAGGCATAAACTCTGAGCTCCAATGTTGGTTCATTAGAGATTGCGTAAAGAAGTGGTCGTAGATATCCATATTCAGCACGGGTGCCTGTAACAACACCAATTCGTTTCATTTTATCATCTCTCCACAGGTTCCGGTTCTAACATATCCCAATGTAAAAGAGCATCATTTTTGATGTCAACTTTTATTCTTCTCCCAATTATCTCAGAAAGGAATCTCGGAGGTATCCCGGTGCCTGGACGCTTTATCCCTATCATTGATTCTTCTAACATTGTACCTGCTTTAATATCTTGAATCGCAACAAGACTTTTCCGTGCCACGTCCTTGATCGGAATTTCACTAGATGCAGGTTTCTTGATACCATCACCAAGCGAGGATTCTGCAGCTCTAATAAAACTCACATACTCCTGCAATTGTACAGGATCTAGTGATGCTTTATGATCGGGACCAAGAAGAGTTCGATCTAATGTGAAATGTTTCTCTAGAATAACAACTCCCAGAGACACAGCAGCTATTGATGCAACATAGCCTGTTGAATGATCAGAAAAACCGACAAGTAGATTGAATTCACGGCGAAGTGTTTCAATAGCTCTTAAGTTCATGTCTTCAATTGCTGCAGGATAATTTGTGACACAATGAAGAAGTACTAGATGTTCATTTCCTCTATCCAATATTGTTTGGACAGCATCACGTACTTCATCAAGGGTTGACATACCAGTGGATAGGAGTATTGGTTTTCCAAGGTCTGCTAACTCTTTCAAAAAGGGAAGGTTTGTCAAGTCACCAGAACCAATTTTGAAGGCAGGAACAATTGAATCCAGAAACCTCATTGCATCGAGGGTATGAGGAGTGGAAAGGAACAATATTCCTCTGCTGCTACAATAGCGTTGCAATTCAACAAATTCATCATAACCTAATTCTAATCTCTGTATCATTTCAAACTGGCTGCCAGATTCGCCAATATTCTCAACTTGATTTTCAGCCATTTCAGCATCTTTTGTTGTGAGATCCTCAGTTTTGAAGGTTTGAAATTTCACAGCATCCGCGCCAGCCAAAACTGCTTTATCAACGAGTTTTTTGGCGAGCTTAATATCACCATTATGATTAACCCCAGCTTCAGCAATAATAAAGACAGGGTTGTCCTCTCCTATAACACGACCATCAATCTGAATAGATTGAACCATTTCAGTAACACTCCTTGGCTTTACCTGAATTTGAAAAGTCCACGCTCAAGCAAGAATTCAATGAATTGAAAATCAATCTCACGGTCAATATCAATAGATGACAATTCATCCATGATGTACACTCTTTCCTTCTCACAATGAAGACTCTTTGTGGTTTCAAGAAAGTCTCGTTCATATATGTAGATTGAGCCATTAATGGAATATACCTTTGGAGCATCTTGTCTCCTGAATACTTCACCTTCAAGTGACTTTGAAAGATACGCGTTTCCTGCATCATCCAGCTCGACCATATTGAAATATGGATTCTTTGCTGATTCAGTCACGCTATAAAGAACCTGAGCTTTTGTTCTTAGGAACTCTATGAGTGCGTTTTCAATATCATCGATTCTCCGTAATGGTGAGGTGGGATCTAAATCAATAATAATGTCATACTTGGACTTCTCTTGTTCTTCACAAAAACGGAGAACGTGTTGAATGACAGGGATTTTAGGAGCAGCATCAGAGGCTAATCCATCTGGTCGAGTAAAAGGAGTTTCAGCTCCATAATCATTTGCGACCTGCATTATTTCAGGCGAATCCGTGGAAACTACAACTCTCTGGGCTTTGCCCCATCCTAAAAGACACTCAATTGTATAGGCAATGAGAGGTTTGCCATGGAGGTGTCGGATATTCTTATTCCTAACACCCTTGGAGCCTCCTCTTGCACAAATGGTTCCTAATATTCTCATCATCAATACCTCTCATTTGAGAGAACTGTTTCTATCCCTTAAGGAAGGCTGAATTGCAGATAACAGATATAGATTGTCATATTCAAAAAAGACAATATTTCTCAAAAGAAGTCAATAGTAAATTCAAGAGATTTGATTAATAGATAGAGATAAACATGTCAAGTAAGATGATGACAAATTGCAAACAACATTATTCCGAACTATTCGAAATCAATCTGGAAATGTTGATATGCAGGTCCATCAATTCCTTTCAATATTGAGGGAACTCCATTGCCTCTAAGGGAATCCATCATTGCGAAGACTGCATTACCAATAGCTGACAGGCTACGAGGAACTTCATCAATCGAAAAAGCTCGATTTATGGAGAGCAGCCAATGGTGGAATAGATCCCAAATTGATGAATATCGATTCACAAAACTGCGAGGTTTAGTTTCACACGCATACGAAAATGTCCCTTACTATCGTCGTATTTTCAAAGAGAGAGGATTGGAACCTTCGAATATTAAGAACTTAGAAGATATCTCAAAACTTCCTATTTTGTCTAAGCGCGATGTTCGAAATTGCAAGACCGAGTTATTAGCAAGTAGTTTTGACAAATCGAAAATAAGAACTGGAAGAACAGGTGGTTCAACTGGAGAACCAATTCAGTTCTATAACGATACGAACTCCTTGAGCTGGGCATGGGGAGCTATGTATAGATACTATCAATGGACTGGCATGAGGTTTGGTGAAGGTAGGATTGACCTTGGAGGCGGGTCGCTTGGTGGTTACCTTAGCAAAGGGGGAATGAAACAAGCTCTTTCCACAATCCTCAGAAAAGTCCAAAGAAATCCATTCTTCCCTTCGTTTGAGTTAGATGCAGATATGGCATCGGAGATATGTGATTTATCGAAGAAACATAGAATTCGAGTACTTAGGGGTTACCCGTCAGGAATATACCTTCTAGCAAAATATGCTGAATCAATGAATCTGGATTTTGAGCATCTTAAGATAGTCCAAACAACTTCGGAGCTATTATTTCCCCAACAACGAGCCACTATCGAGGAAAATCTGACTGCGGATGTATATGACCAATATGGCAGTGCTGAGATTCTATCCATTGCTTCACAATGCGACAGAAAACAAGCTTACCATGTGTTTGAGGAACATGTTATAGTGGAAGACCCGAGCATACTTGGTAAAACCAGTGACAGAGTATCAGCCATTATAACTGACTTAGATAATTATGCGATGCCATTCATTCGATATGAACTAGGGGATGTCTTGAATTTCAGAGATGCAGATTGTAGTTGTGAAAGAAACTTGCTAAAGATTGCTAAGGTTGAAGGACGTACACATGATTTTCTTACATCTACAGTGGGTAGGCCAGTTCCAGGTGAATTCATTCCGCATCTCTTTCAGAAGGTTGTGGGATTCGATCACTATTTTGTTCACCAGATCTCAACTCATGAGATTGAGGTGAGAATTGTGAAAAACGAAAACTTCAATCAAAATGAGATTGACATTCTTTCTAAACAAATGCGAGATGTTTTGGGAGCTGACATGAAGATCGTTTTCCAGGAGGTTACAGAAATAGAAAAATCTCCAACAGGAAAGATATTCTTCATCAAGTCAGAAGTTGAACCTACATTTGACTAATATTGAAAGAATTCTAATCAATAGCCATCTGTATTCTCTTAAGGACCTCTTGCAGAAAATCCTCTGTGATTTCTTCTTCATAACTTGGTTGCATTCCTATTTCTAGAATAGTAGCAAAGTCTCGTTGATTTGAAAGTCCAAGATTTCTTCTAAGCATGCGAGAGAAGCTATAGTAATCTTTCACTTCGGAATCATTGCATCTCCAAGTTCCTTCAGTATATGCGTGAATATATCCTTTCAAGAAATGTTGAGGGTGATTCAATTTTATCGATAGGGATATTGCATAGATTATTGCGTTTTGCAATCTCCAGCCTACATAATACATTCTACGACCCAAATTGTAGAACCCTTGAGGACTGTACATATGAGTTGGTCTAGTCACATTAACGAGCAAATCTTTCGGGATTAGCATTCGATATCCCAGCTCAATGGCAATCAGATTCCACAAGGAGTCAGGATCGAGATCCCAGTATCGATTTCTAGTTCGTTGTACTACACTCCATCGAACAATCTTACCTGTACCCATTGGAGTAGCTCCTCCTGGCTCCCCTTTTATTCGTCCAGCCATTGTTCCAAAAATTGGGAATCTATCCATAATCATGGTGCAAAGTTCAATGTATGTTCTGGGAAATCGAGTGTCTGCACCAATCAGCATCAGATAATCAAAGTCACTGGAATCCAGCCAATCGCTATTTAGCAGATCTACTTTCGAAAAAGCTCGTCCTTTTAGATTTGGATCTGGCTTTGCTTTCGGAGGCATCGAATAAAGAGCACTTTCAAATCCAAAGTCTTCTAGATTCTTCTGGAAAAGATCTGTCGAGTTGTCTGTACTTCCATCATCTATTATTACAAATAGATCTGGCCTCTTTGTCTGTTCAGAGAGATTTTCTACAAGTTCTGGGATATTGTCGGCTTCATTGTAATACTCAGATATAGCCAACACCTTTGACATTGGATTGTTTCTCCTATCTCAAAACTTCGTGATATCATAGTGTGCCATGCACAGCGAACCTGGTTTCTAGATTTCGAGTCTCTTATAATGATAATGCCTTTCGAGCAAGGGAAAGAATCCTACGCTTGAATTCATCACCATAATATTCTCTGATTTCTGAATCAGTGCAAATCCACGTTCCTCTAGCCCACTCTGACCAATATCCACGGAGGTATTGGGAATCTATTTTCATGACCCCTTTTGCCAGGACATAGAGAAGACTTGTTCCTGTATAATAAGCTAATCGACCAGAGCGATATCTTCCCTTTGATGTTTGAAGGTGAGTTGGGGGAGTATTTACAGGAATGTCTAAGATTTTTAGTTTGTATCCCATTTTCAAAGCTTTCACATTGATGAATGAATCAGCTGATATATCCCAGTATTTATTGATTCTACTTATTATTGTAGACCGAAATACCTTTCCAGTAAACATGGGGAATGTCCGTTTTGGCTCATGTATTGCTTGACCTGCCACGACTCCAATTGATCTATTCTTTTCAAGATAGTTTGTCATATATCTAAAATAAAATGGAGCAAGGATAGTATCAACATCTATTGTAGCAAAATACTCAACATCCTTCGACAATTGCTTCAATCTTGGTTGGGCTTTTGTCCAAATCCGTCCAATGGTATCCAAATTCCCTTTCTTCTTCTTAGGCATTGAAATGACTTCAAAATCCAAACCATGCTTCTTTGCTTCATTCATGGCAATATCAGCGCTTGCATCCGTCGAACCATCATCCAAAAAGACTACAATCTTTGGTCGCATTATTTGAGCAGCGACACTAGCAATCAATATCGGTAACTGTGTCTGTTCATTGTAAAATTTGGTAACGAGGATGTATTCTGTCAATTATTTCACTCCATTGCAGATTCACTCGGTAATGAGAACCGAATGAGTCTAAAGAACTCAGAAAAACCATCCGTACATAGTGGAACTAGCATGAGATAGATTGGCCAGAAGAATCTTACATCAAAATGTGCGAAGAACAATCCCAAGAATAGATATGTTAGTGCAGGAATTCCTGCAGCTAAGATCCATTTTCTATCTGTGGACTCATGTGTTTTACTACTCCGCCAATGAAGATATGCCAGGATAATGAGAATCAGAAAAGGAGTCATTCCAAATAGAAACGTTTTCAGAGTAGCAACACCATTCATGACTAAATTGTCAAGATGAAATGACCATATGTATCCTGGGTTGCCTGAAGGAGTAATGATTCGCAATATCGTATATGTTCCCACAGGAAACACCATGAGCCACCATTCTTTGAAGTTTCTTAATAGGATATAAGTAGCAACTCCAACAAGTGCTACTTCTTTGAATAAAACACCTAGAGTTAGTAATATAGTAATTTGCATATTACGACCTTCTTCTCTGAGGTAATAATACGCAAGAGATAGAAAGAAGATAGCACCCGGATCGACTAAAACCACTGCTCCATAGAAGAGGTAGAGCAAGGATACAATAAACACTAGAGTTGTTAACAAGGCAACAAGTGGATTTGAATCTCTTTTTAGTGACATGTAGAAAATGACCCAACTGATTAGTATGAGAAAGATTAGATTGATTATTGCAAAGGAAATTTCTGCTTCTAATGGAAGTAATGCAACAATCAAGGGCAACATAGGTCGATAGCAAAATGGAGCTGTCAACTCTAAGCCAGAGAGGGTACCTGAAAAGAACTCGACCATATCAAGATAGTAAGAGCTATCCGGGTATGCATATCCAAAACGAATAATGGACATTATAATTACTGTACAAGTTATCAGGAATAGCAGGATCATTGTCATAGTCGTTGGCATTTTCCACTTGTTGATCATCATCCTTCATCCTCAAATGTCAAGAAAGTCAACCAATTACAATGCAACTGGGCTGAGTTCTTGTATAAGTACTCAACGCTAGTCGAGGAAACTCTTTATCAGGAAACTAGGTTGTGAGGCAACAAGAGGTACTCTGATGAAGAAGATTGCAGTTGTGTTAGGCAGAGGCGGTCACACTGCGCAAACGTTTGCCCTTATTGATGCAATGGGTGATGAGTTTGAGTATCTTTACATAGTAGGACTTCTTGACAAACTAACACCAAAGAAAATACGCATACAGGGCAGGGTACTTTGTGTTTTCGCGCCACGCTTATTACCACAAGATTCTCGAGTGATGTCAGGTCTACGAACTATTCTCACACTCTTCCTATCGTTCATTTACTTGTTTCTTATTCGACCAAATGTTGTTATCAGTTGTGGAACCGGAATGACTGTGCCAGTGTTTTATTCTGCAAGGATTCTTGGGATACCAACAGTATTCATTGAGAGCATGTCTAGAGTTGAAACGCTCTCCCAGACTGGACGATTACTTCTTGGAAAAGTCAGCCTCTTTTTCGTTCAATGGGAGAAACTCGCAGAGAATACACCTAATGCAATATACGGAGGTCAATTACTATGATCTTTGTCACTGTAGGGACAGCTCACTTCGACCCATTGATCAAGAAAATAGATGAGTTAGTAGGAAAAGGAGAAATAAAGGAACCAGTTGTGGGACAGATAGGTAGAGGGACCTATGTTCCAAAGAATTTCAGATATTTCAGATTTCTAGAAAATCTCAATGAAGCCTATAGAAAAGCATCAGTAATAGTAAGTACAGGTGGAGCTGGAACAACGATGGAGTGCGTCACCCAGGGTCTCAAACTTGTAGTTGTCG
>SMTZ1_10000178_pt1 | contig 53270 bp, 42 predicted proteins | sample DeeMarSWOR136_30_FD_25667 | JGI IMG/M metagenome (IMG submission 25667) | reverse complement strand
GTCTGCAATATGGAGAACCTTGACCCGATGGGAGTTCATACCGGCGATAGCATAGTCGTTGCTCCCAGCCAGACGCTGAACAACAAGGAATACCAGATGCTGCGAACGTCGAGCCTTAAGATTATCCGGGCGCTGGGCATCGAAGGTGGCTGTAATGTCCAGTTCGCCCTTGACCCCAAGAGCGAAAAATATTATGTGATTGAGGTCAATCCCCGGGTAAGCCGTAGCTCAGCCCTGGCCAGCAAGGCCACTGGTTACCCTATTGCCCGTGTTGCGGCTAAAATAGCCGTGGGTAAGAGACTGGATCAAATCCCAAACCAGGTAACGGGAAAAACAATGGCCTCCTTTGAGCCGGCGCTCGATTATGTGGTGGTCAAGATTCCCCGATGGACTTTTGATAAATTTACCTCCAGTGACCGCTCTATTGGCACCCAGATGAAAGCCACCGGCGAAGTAATGGCCATTGACCGCTGTTTCGAAGCTGCTCTGCAGAAGGCAGTACGTTCTCTGGAATTCGGCAGGAGAACGCTCCTTTGGGAAGACCCCAAGTGGAAATCATCAACCGATATCAATTCCTATCCCCTACAGCCCAACGAACTGAGACTGTGGGCCATAATGGCTGCCTTAAGAAGGGGAATAAGTGTGCAGGCAATAAGCGAGCACACCACGATTGACCGGTGGTTTATAGATAGGATGCAAAATATTGTCGGTATGGAGAAACAATTCCTAACTCAGCCACTAACCCCCGAATTCTTGTGGCAGATAAAGCGGCTCGGCTTTTCTGACGAGCAAATAGGAGTCCTATTAGGTGAACCTTACGAGCATATAAGACTGTTACGTCGTATTTGGAATATTCAACCTGTCTATAAGATTGTTGATACCTGCGCCGCCGAATTTGATGCTGCCACGCCGTACTACTATAGCGCCTACGAGCAGGAGGATGAGGCACAGCCTGATAAGAGGAAGAAAGCCATAGTCATCGGCAGTGGGCCTATTCGCATTGGCCAAGGAATAGAGTTCGATTATTGTTGTGTCCATGCCGCGTTTGCCCTGCGGGACGAGGGGTATGAGACGATAATGATTAACTGTAACCCGGAAACAGTCTCCACCGACTTTGACACCTCGGATAAGCTATATTTCGAACCGGTGACGGTTGAAGACGTTTTGAGTATCTACGAAGAGGAGAACCCCGTCGGCGTAATCGTTCAATTTGGCGGTCAGACACCACTTAATATCGCGGCGGAACTTGAGAAAGCTGGCGTTTCCATACTGGGCACATCGGTCAACTCGATAGACATTGCCTCTGACCGGGGCCGGTTCAGCCAGATAATGAAGAAATGCAGCATCCCCATGCCAGAATCGGGTACTGCTAGTAGCCTTAAAGAGGCCCTGGTTTTAGCGGAGCGCATCGGCTACCCACTTATAGTTCGCCCGTCATACGTCCTTGGCGGACGCGGTATGGAGATAGTACATGACGAAGAAGAACTAATAAGGTATGTGAGTGCAGCCGTCGTGGTAACGCCCGACCGGCCGATCTTGATTGATAAGTTTCTGGAGAATGCTATCGAGGCCGAGGCGGATGCCATTTCCGACGGGAATGATACTTTTGTGCCGGCAGTCATGGAGCATATCGAATTTGCTGGTGTCCATTCCGGCGATTCAGCCTGTGTGATTCCGTCCGCAAGCATACCAGCTAAGCATCTCACCACAATTCATGATTACACGAAGAGAATCGCCCGCAAACTTCATGTTGTCGGCCTGATGAATGTCCAATATGCTATAGCTAAAGACGTTGTGTATGTTCTGGAGGCCAATCCCCGGGCATCACGCACCGTACCCATCGTCTCTAAGGTGTGTGATATTCCCATGGTACATCTGGCAACTCAGGTTATGCTGGGCAGGAAGCTAGCTGAGCTTGACCTCAAGTCACGAAGGATTCCCTACTTCGGAGTTAAAGAGGCAGTTTTTCCGTTTCACATGTTTCCCGAAGTCGACCCGCTGCTCAGACCGGAGATGAAGTCCACGGGCGAAGTTCTGGGGATGGCCGATTCCTTTGGTCTGGCATTCTGGAAAGCGCAGGAGGCAGTTTCAATTCTCCCGACTGAGGGCACTGTGCTTATCACTGTCTCGGAACGTGACCGGCAAGCAGCAGGCAAGGTAGCCAGTCAGTTTGCTGACCTGGGGTTCAAGATTAAGGCTACGGCTGGCACCCATGCTTTTCTAACTAGCCTGGGCATAGCCTCAGAACCGATACTGAAGGAGCATGAGGGTAGGCCTAATATCACGGATGCCATAAGCAACAGGGAAGTTCAGCTAGTAATAAACACGCCGGCGGGGAAACTAAGTGCACATGATGACTCGTACATCCGAAAGGCTGCTATAAAGTACAAGGTGCCATATATCACCACGCTAGCAGCCGCCATGGCAGCCTCCAAGGGAATAATAGCTTACCGTGAGGGTAAATCAGATGTCAGGTCGCTGCAAAGTTACCACGACGACGTGAAGGAAATGCAAGAGAGCTGATCCTCCCCTCCGAATATTATCAGATACATTGATTGAGGCAGTAGGTGGAATTCGACGTGCTACTCACAACTTTCGTAACAGGCATGCTATAATAACCTGAAGATTATCCAAAGAAACAAGGAAGCTTCTGTTGGTACAAGGTTCTAGCTCCGAAACAGAGATAAAGATAATAGCCATTCTTAAGGTCTTGAGTGAGTCCTCTGAGCCACTCGGGTCAATTACTATTGCCCGTAAACTGGAGCAGGAGGGAGTTTTCCTGAGTGAGAGAGCAATCAGATATCACCTGAGAATAACAGATGAGCGTGGTTTTACCCAGCCGGGCGGTCGGGATGGCAGAATGATTACTCCAGAAGGGCGGCAAGAGGTTAAGGACGCACTGGCACCGGAGCAGCTTGGTTTTGTGCGTGATAAGCTCGAGATGTTAGCTTTCCAAACCACATTCGACCCACAAAAGAGAACCGGCCTGTTATCTGTAAACACCTCCTTAATTGACAAGAATAATTTCAAAAAGGCATTATCAGCCATGAGGGATGCATTCAAGGCCGGAATTTGTGTCAGCGACTTAGTGGCCACCGCGTCTGAAGGAGAAAGGCTTGGTTCGGTAATCGTGCCCAGTGGGAAAATCGGCCTGGCTACCGTCTGCAGCGTGGTGATATATGGGGTACTTCTGAAGGCAGGTGTGCCTACAGAATACAGGTTTGGAGGATTGCTCGAGGTTAGAAATTCAAAACCACGGCGCTTTGTAGCCATAATTGACTATCAGGGTACATCCCTCGACCCCTCTGAACAATTCATACGTGGCAACATGACGAGCGTTAATGAAGTTGCAAGGACAGGGAATGGTAAGGTATTAGGTGTGTTCCGTACTCTGCCAGCACCGGCGAAAGAAATCGTCGAGGAGAAAATCGCTTTGCTCAAGGAAGCCGGCATCGGTGGGGTCTATGCTCTGGGCAATACCAGCGAGTCGATTTGTCGTGTTCCAGTGACTTTAAATCGGTTTGGTATCGTTCAACTCGGTGGTCTTAATCCAGTGGCGGCAGCCGTTGAGGCGGGAATCGAGATAGAAAACATAGCTGAGAGCGGGCTAATTGATTTTCAGCAGCTTCAACCTGTTTGGCAGATTTAGCCCGAATATCCTGTCCTATCATGGATTTCGCTCTATTAGAAAGCGACCGAGCTTTATGCGGTAGAATTGCTCGGTTCCCGACGTTACTTCCATCGCCCTTCGCGACTGAAGAAAAAGTGTGAAATACTCGTGCTCAGTCTGCTTTCGGCAACGGTGATTCCCTAGGAAATGGAGAAGCTTCTTGGAAGGAGACCGACGGCCATGCTTTACTTGGGAAATGTACGACTTACTGAATTTGCTTAACTCGGCGATTTACGTTACGCTTAAGGAGTTAAGCAACCGTAGCGGGTGTGAGACCTCATAAGCCTTTGGTCGTGGGTTCGAATCCCCCCGCTGCCACTTTTTATTTCCCCACACTACCACAAAATTATAGCATAACACCAGACTTCGAGATAGCCTTCAATAAGATGGGGTGACTTAGAAATGAGTAGAATTACTTTTGCAACCATGGCAACTCGGAATAACCTCACACGGGCCATCATGCTGTTTGATAGCCTACGAACGTTCGGTGGCGAACTCGGTGATTCTCTCTGTATCATACTTGTCCCTGAAAAGGGAGAGCCTTTACCCGATAAAGCAAGAGAACAGCTTAGCTTACTGGATGTACGCCTATTACCTTTTGATATGGACGAGGGAGCCGTACGGTTCCCGCTCGCTTCAGTAGTTTATGCAGCAGCCAGAGCAGAGCAGCAGGTACACGATGAAACTGAAATATTGGTCTGGACGAATGAGGACACGCTGATAGTCAGCCCACCATCGGACTTTCTACTCGAAGAAGGTATTAATTTTGCCTACAGACCGGTACATCATACCAAGATTAGCTCAGTCTATGGCAAACCTCCGGATGATTTCTGGTCACTGATATATCAGTACTGCGGCATTGAGGAAGGCAAGGCGTTTCCTATGGAGACCTGTACCAGGGACAACACAATAAGGGCGCACTTTAATGCCGGACTGCTTGTGGTAAGACCAGAGCAACTTTTACTGGAGAAATGGCTTGACCATTTCAGGGAGCTATATCAACATCCTGATTTTCGGCCGTTCTTCAAGGAGGACGTTCTTTATATGGTATTCATGCATCAGACGGTGCTATCAGGCGTTGTTCTAAGTATGTTTAAGAGACGGGAATTACTGGAACTCCCGGAGACCGTTAACTATCCACTCCATCTGCACCAAGAATATCCTATCGAATACCAGCCTCAGGCATTAAATAATCTAATAACCTGCCGCTACGAGGGTATCGAAGATTTGCGGAATTCCTTGAAAACAATTCCGGTAGAAGAGCCTTTAAAAGGTTGGTTGAATGAAAGACTGGGGCCAATGGAGGTTTGATAGCTCCAATCCCTCCGCTGCCGCCAGATAATGTTAAGCAGAGTCGATTCTCTTCTTGATTCTACTCCACGTGTTTGTAATCAGGAAACTCTCCTCCATGTTGTCAACCATGCTGGTGAACTTGCCAATAGGCACCGACAGCGTTATCACATCCGGTGGAACAAAGGGTCTTGCCGAAGGGTCGAACATGCCAATTATTGCTTTAGGATGCTCTGAGTCCTTTTCAAGGCAGGGATACTGCACAATCGTGGAACAACCAGAGCCAAATGGAGCGGACACTGCATTTCTATCCACTTCGTCAAATCGGGCTAGGGTGAAGAGTCCTGAAAGAACATCAGGTTTTGCGTAAAAAATTATGACTTCTGGATCATCCGATTCATCTAACTTGTCCCATCTTTTGAACACTATAAACCGAGATGGTGCCTTAAATGTTGGCGTATTTTTCATTATTTCCTTAACAAGCTCCGGCGATTTGCAGTAACGTTCGCCCTCCAGCCTGCCCGGAATCCCGTAAGAAAGGAAGTATTCAAAACCACGCATGATACCCTCTGCAAAGCCAAGATATCTCTTCCCTCCAGGACAACCAATCGAATCTGCATCAAAGCACAGAGAATTCCCCTCCCTCACATCTGTTAACGCACCAATCACACACCTCGAAGTAGACCCCGGTTCAACCATCTTGGCATGCCCTTCCTCATCTGTGTAATAAAAGGTAATTGGCAGTTCGGCACTGCCAAAGTATTTATTCCAGAGTCTGATAAATGTATTCCTGGCATGCATGTCCATTGAACTCCTCCGGGATAATGAATAGATGAGTCAATTAAAAAGGGGAAATGGTAAGGCAGCTTCTCGCTTTCTTAACTTATCTGTAGTTCGAATCCCTCCGCTGCCACTTTCTTATTTCCCAAGTACCTGCCTGATTATAGCATAACACCAGATGTGAAACAGGCTTCTAGGCCGAATTCAAAGGTGGATGCCTGCAGGAAATTATGCAACAGCGTATTACAGGAGTAAAATGACGTCATGAGCTTGACAGGTGACAGGTTTAAAAAAGCCGATATTCATATTCACATCATGGCCAGCGCGAACGAGGGTGGCTTTATCTCGCGGTCGCTGTTGAGCAAGCCGTGGTCGAAGTACATGTCCTACTGGCTCGGCTTGGAAAGCGACACGGTAGAGGAATACATATCACGACTTGTAAGTTACATCAGAGAATCACCGCTTGATATTGGAGTAATCCTTGCCTGTGATGCAATTTATGACGAACATGGTGAGGTCGACCCCAGGACTTCTTTCTTTGTCCCCAATGACGTGGTACTTAAAGTAGCTGGCACACATGAGGAGTTACTACCCGGTGTATCAATACACCCAAACCGGAAAGACGCGCTGGAGGAAATCGACAGGTGTGTTGAGGCCGGTGCTGCACTTCTTAAATGGCTCCCAAATACACAGGTCATTGACCCATCGGATAAGAAGTATAAAGCGTTCTACCGTAAACTGAGTGACTACGGTTTGCCGCTACTGAGTCACAGTGGATTCGAATTCACAATGAAAGCAATAAATCAGAGACTGGGAGACCCGAACAAACTGAGACTCGCACTTGAGGAAGGAACCACAGTCATTTCTGCCCATTGCGGGATTTCTTATGCCGGCCTTTCAACCAGATACCTGAAGACCTGGCTTTCTCTGCTGAAGGAATACCCCACTCTATACGGTGACCTTGCCGCCCTATCGCTTGGCTTTGGTGGCAGGCTGATCAGGAAATTACTAGAAAACCAGATAGCCAGTGAGCGGCTGGTCAACGGTTCGGATTTCCCGGTACCCCCCTTACGAACCGTGATTGACATATTTAGGAGGAGCAATCCTTTCATTAGGGATTATCAGATTAAAACCACGCTCGGAGTACCCGACAGTGTATTCTACAGAGGTTACCAGCTAATACGCAGACAGTAGACATAGCCCAATACAGCCTACTATTAAAAGACACGGACGGTTTAGACACGACATGCGAGTATGTTCGTTTATTAGCAGGATAGGCCGGGCAGCAAAGCTAGATGTCAAACTCTACCAAGAGGTAAAGGCCGACAGCAAAGCCAGCTGGCAGGCATTCCTTGTCGTTGTATTGGTCAGTCTGGCAATAAGCATTGGTATTGGTATAGCCGGCTGGTTCGCGTTGGCAGGAGCGTGGTCTATCTGGGGTATACTCGCTGTGCTGGTTAGCTCTGTTATTGTGTGGCTAATCTGGGCGTCCTTTGCCTATTTCGTCGGGACAAGAGTATTTAGACGCCCGGAGACATCAGCCTCAATGGGTGCGTTGCTACGCACGATTGGCTTCTCCAGTTCCCCCGGGGCGTTGGGCGTCTTAGTATTCATACCTATGGCAGGGGGTATCATATTGCTCGGTGTATCCGTATGGGCTCTTGCCGCTGGTGTCATAGCTGTCAAGCAATCACTAGCGTTCACCACCCGTCGTGCTATCGCAACCTGCCTCGTAAGCTGGTCCGCCTGCGTATTGACTGCAGCACTAACCATGATTCCATTATCATCTTATATTATCGATGGAACTTGCACATGCGGTAGCAGCTTTGATAATCAATTAAACTCGATAGTGAATGCCTACCGTTTCAGCATAGTACGATGGGAGATTGCCTCTATTCCGCATGAGTGGGGTCAGTGGTTCAGTATCAGCGGTGAGGATATTGATAACGCAGTCGATAAAGTTGTCGATTATTTCTCTCACGAAGGAGAACGAGATAAAGAACTGGGAGACACAGTAGAAAGGATTTTAGAGAGTCAGATTAAAGAAATCCTGGTTCAACAGGATATCTATGGATTCCCTCCCGTGAACCTTAAGCTGGGTGAATTGCCTCATTTACTTGTAATCTCACCCCGAGACAAGATAGAAAGCATGAGAGAAATAATGCTGCTACCCGGCATTAGCCTCGAGGAAATTGAAGATATCGAGGCCAAGGTAGATGAATTGGGCGTTTCCTCACTCGTAGTGGGCCTGGGTGGTTTCGGAGGAACATACCCCAGCTTCGTAACAAATAGTGCCAGCCTGAGGGCCACCATTAATACTACGGTTGAAGAATGGATACATCAACACCTGGCCTTCAAACCCCTCGGATTCCGATATTTGCTAGATATCCTCGGTATAGCGCGAAATTATGAAGTTGCCACCATGAATGAAACCGTGGCCGGTATAGTCAGTAAGGAAATCGGCGCAATTCTTTATGAGACGTATTACCGTGACAAGGAAGAAAGTGTTATCGACCATCCCGAAGATAATGCAGACGAATCAGGGTTCGATTTCAACCAGGAGATGAGAGAAATACGAATAGCAGTCGATGCCTTTTTGGCCCGGGGAGAGATTGAACTGGCCGAGCAGTATATGGAACAGAAGCGCGAATATCTGGCCTCACAGGGTTACCATATCAGGAAGTTGAATCAGGCCTATTTTGCCTGGTACGGAACATACGCCGACGAACCAACCTCAGTCAGCCCGATTGGAACAGAGTTAAGGGAATTAAGAGACAGTAGTGCCTCGTTGAAGGATTTTCTGGATACAGTCGCCCAAATGACAAGCAGACAGGAGCTTAAAAGTACTGTCGAATCAATACGATAAATGGATTTTGCAGACCCAAAAGTGAAAACCAGTACCTGTTCTATCACAAGATTCGTACTGCCAATGCGCGTACATAAATACAGGATATTTGATAGTTAACATATTTAATGTTAGAATCCTATATATAGTGCCTGGTAAGGTTAATTTCGTATTCATGCGCAAATGCTCGATGAAACCGGAATAACCCGATCCAAATAGAAATCTCGGATAGAGCTTTTTAATTCAAATGACAGACATTCAAGATGTATCACATGGTCTACTGGACCTCATTGGAAACACGCCACTAATCAGAATAGGCAACGTTTACGCCAAATTCGAGGGAATGAATCCCAGTGGTAGCATCAAGGACAGAGTTGCACTTGAAATAATAGAGGCTGCTGAAAGAGAGGGAAAATTACAGGAAGGTTACACAATAGTAGAAGCCAGCAGCGGAAATACTGGAATCTCTTTAGCCATGGTAGCCGCTTTCAAAGGCTACAAGATGCTTGTGGTAATGCCCGAAAACATGAGCGAAGAGAGAAAACAGATGATGCGGGCATATAACGCGGAACTGGTTCTTACTTCCAAAAGTGGTAGCCTGATGGAAGCTATAGAGACAGCAGAGCAGATTGCCCAGAAACCAAAGACATTTTATGCAAGACAGTTTAGCAATCCCAATAACATAAAAGCGCAGGAAAAGACTGGGCAAGAGATTCTCAAAGAAATAGGACCAGTGGATGCTGTTGTAGCTGGTGTTGGTACCGGCGGAACACTAATGGGCATTTCAAACGTGATGAAAGAGGCCAATCCAGAAGTACGAGTAATAGCAGTCGAACCGGAAGAGGCTGCGGTGATGTTTGGCGGAAGTGATGTCAGGATAAGAGAGCACCAGATACAGGGAATCGGTGACGGATTCATACCTCAGCTGATAGACATGAGTAGCGTTGATGAAGTTTTTACAGTCGATAGTCAGGAAGCTGTACATACAGCAAGAAGACTCTCGAAAGAATACGGACTATTAGTAGGAATAAGCTCCGGGGCTAACATGCTCATCGCGCAAAGGATATCAAGGGACTACGGTAAGGTCGCCACGGTTCTACCGGATAGAGGAGAAAGATATCTGAGCATGAACCTGTTCAAAGAATGAATAAAGAAAAAGGCTGGCAGGAATTTGGCAACCTGCCAGCCTTTGTGTGCTCTAGACCCCGCAGCCTTACAGGCTACTCAGACCCATCTCAGCCCGACTCCGTGACATTGATGCTTAGCCGCTCACTTGATTCACTACCGCTCTTATCCGTTACCGTAACGGTAACCAAATACGTACCATAGATATCTGGAGCCGTCCAGGTAACTACGGAACTCGTTCCTGAAATACTGCCACCGGTTGCCGTCCACTCGTAGGTAAGTCCATTGCCATATCTGGCAGCAGTAATACACTCCACCTGAGTAGACTCGCCTCTTTTTACAGCAGGGAATTCACTGGTCAGGTCTTCGATGATTGAAGTGTTACCAGCCTGACCGCAGCCAATAACAGCTCCCGAAAAAATGATTAGAATCAAAAAACCAAGAATTACTTTTTTTATATATACGCCAACTGCTCGCATGGGAGCCAATCTCCTAGGAATGCTACGAATTTCCATAGTGCACGCATATCCTAATATTGAATATGGATTAATACTTATTCATAGTCAAGCGGTTTTACCAGTACTTTGGTACATATGAGTACTAATGCACTATTGATAGAGGAATCCGACAGGCATAGCATAAGGGTATGCGACTCCTTGTCTCCTGCCGAACGTAAATAGAATAATAATGAAGAGGAGGTGAACTCATAGGTGAAAAAATTCCTGCAATCTCTTCATCGCGGTAAGAAGGGTTTCACATTGATTGAGTTACTGGTGGTAATAGGCATCCTCGGTGCGTTAGCAGGCGTTGCTGTGCCCAATGTCGGCAAATTCATGAACTCGGGCAATACTGAGGCAATGGACACTGAGCTGCACAATGTGGAGCTGGCAATGGCTTCAGGGATGATTGTCAATAACCTGACTTCAGTGTCCGCAAACTGAGGATGCTGGACAAATGACCTGTCAGGAAAGCCTGGTGAGTTTGACCTAGCCGATTACCTGACCCCCGCTACAACCGAATTTTACTACAAGTGGGATACCGACGGCACAATATATCAGGACGAAGACGGGTCATGAAGGAGTGGTAGTTTACCACTGAGGATAAAAATACGAAGACAGTCCCCCTCTAAATTCTATTTCCTTATGAAAGCACCACCATTTGTATGGCGGTGCTTTCTTTCCCGCATTTTTCTAAAGGATTCAAATCCCTCCGCTGCTACTTTATTCGCTCACGCTACCACATTTTTATCACATAAAACCTGATTTCCAATTGCATCCTGTCATTCCCATACCAAGGAATCTGCAAACTCAAGGAGATGCCGATTGAACTCTTCGGGTGAATCCAGGAGGCACCTATGCCCGGCTTTGCCCATAACAACTACCTTCGAGTTTTTAATCTTCTCGCGATACAATCGCTCACCCCTTCGAAAAATACGGTCTTTCTCCCCGTTGATAATCAGCACTGGCTTTTCGAACGACATTAGGCCAGAGAGGAAGTCCTTTCCACCGATTTCCTTTTCCAGGTCCGACACAGCCTTATGATAGAATCCCGCTTTAATAACCGGCTCGGCAACCATTGCTCCATACCTTGACCGCCAAAGACGAGCCTCACGTTTAGCCAGCCATCTATGGTCAATAATCCTGTAAAGGAAGGCCAATAAGTGGTAGGGTATAGAAACAAGTCCCTTCGGGACAGTGCTTGAACTAACGAGCACGAGCCCGTTAACCCTGTCTGGATAGTGATTTACAAACTCTGAAGCCAGATAACCACCCAAGGAAAACCCAACAACCAGTACCTTATTACAATCTGTCTCTTCGAGGAGGGTCTTTAGTCCTGCCAACGCCCTTTCAAACGTAAACATCTCATGGCTTCTGCTACCATGGCTTGGCAGGTCTGGAGCTAGCAGCTGATAGGACGATGACATAGATATCATCTGAGGAGCCCACATCTTCCTGGTAACAGCTATGCCATGAAGCAGTAGTATGGTCTTTTTATGACCACTACCGGATACATCGTAGTGAGGATATTCTGTAATTTCTTTGAGTCTCAATTTGCTGTGGCACTGGTATTTACAGTGAATAGCGCTCAGGGCTGTTCTGAAATCTCTTCAAGGTAGAGATAGCAGTTACGAATCAGCACGCTTGATTCAGCCTAGCAGCACCTTGCTCTTTACCTATCGGTAGTTCAAATCTCTTAACTACTACTCACCTTTGAAGACAGGGTCCCGCTTCTCCGTGAAGGAGCGTACACCCTCCCGGAAATCTTCCGTCTGGAAGAGTCGACCCTGAGCGAGTACCGAGAACTCCAGGTTAGACTCGTAGTCTGAACTAAGCCCCAGGCGCATTTGCCGCTTGGCTGTCTGGACAGCCAAGGGGGCATTATTGGCTATCTTTGTTGCCCATTCTCTGGTGGTCTGCTCTAACTCTTCATGAGGGACAACCACATTTACCAAACCGATGCGCGCCGCCTCGGTAGCATCCATCCTTTCACCAAGGAACATAATTTCGCAGGCCTTGGCCCAGCCAATCAGCCGCGGCAGCAGCCAGTGGCCTCCGTTGTCGGGCACCAGCCCCCGCTTAACATGCATGTCTCCTATAACAGCCTTATCCGAGGCTATTCTGATATCGCAGAGCTGGGCCAGCTCAAAACCCCATCCTATTGCCGGACCGTTGATGGAAGCAATCGTCGGTTTGTCCAGTGAAAGCATGAGGGTAGAGAGAGAAGGTCCACCGATTCTGATTCTTCTCTCGGTTCCACCCGAACCTGCTCCCTGACCACTGGCCTGAGCCGCCAGATCAAGCCCGGAGCAGAAACCTCTGCCGGCGCCGGTGATGACTATCACCCTGATATCATTATCATCTCTAGCATCCTTAATGCCCGCCATGAGTCCCGATATCATCGAGCTTGTGAAAGCGTTGAGTCTATCAGGCCGATTCAATGTTAGCGTAGCAACCGGTCCTTCTTTCGTGTAGATAATGTCCTGCGATTCCATCGAATTCCTCCTCTGCAACTTTATTAATTATTTCGCCACAACACTTGATTATAGCATGCTACTGAAATACCTCACATCTTATCCAAAACAGGGATTGAAAAGCGCAAAAATAGTGAGTATGATAGTGCCACTCCCCAAAAACCGCCAATAGACCGGATATTTTGGCAAGGAGGTCATAAATGAAGGATAGCTTCTGGTACAAACTATTAATGCCGTTCCTGGTACTGATGCTGACAGTATCGGTCACGGTATCCTGCAATGGTGTAGAGGGACAACAGGAGGAGGAAGAGGAAGAAGAACAGTCAACCGAAATAGTTGACCCGATAATGACAGACGCCGGACTAGTTTCGGGGACGGTGGTGGGGGACGTTGGAGAAGAGGTACGCGTCTACAAAGGCATACCGTTTGCCGCTCCGCCCGTGGGCGATTTACGGTGGAAGCCACCGCAGCCAGTTGAACCCTGGGATGGAGTCCTTGATTGCACCGAGTTTGCCCCGATTGCCCCACAAATAACAAGCAGTGAGGTGGAACAAAGCGAGGACTGCCTTTACCTGAACGTATATACGCCGGCTACGAATACCACCGACCTTCTGCCTGTATTTGTTAGTATCCATGGTGGCGCGATGGTCATAGGTTCTTCACGCTCGCCGGACATGACATACTTTGCCCAGCAGAACGATGTCGTCGGCGTATCTATCGCCTATCGACTAGGCGGCCTCGGTTTCTTTGCTCACCCCCTGCTTTCTGAGGAATCGGAAAATGGGGTTTCCGGTAATTATGGCCTGATGGACCAGGTTGCTGCCCTGGAGTGGGTACAGAATAATATTGCCGCCTTTGGCGGTGACCCGGATAACGTGACTATTCAGGGCTGCTCGTCCGGCGGCGAATCGGTTCTTTTCCTGATGGCCTCACCTTTCAGTGAAGGGCTTCTCCATCAGGCCATCGCTGATGCCGGTGTGTATGGCTCCAGCCGGACCCCACCTCTTGAAGAAATGGAAACGCGGGGTGAGAACCTTGCAATCGAGCTTGGCGTCGCTGACGAACCCGATGTACTTGCCGCCCTGCGTGCTCTCGGTGCTGATGAAATCGTGGCGGCTGTCCCCGTCAGTACTTCGGGAACAGAGCTACAGCTTCCGAACGTGGATGGCTGGTTCCTGCCAGACCTGCCGCTTGAAGTTTTCCAGGCAGGCAATCAACAGAATGTGCCCCTGATGATAGGCAGCGGCAGCGATGACCTTGCCAAAGAATGGAACCAGTATGGGGACAAGAACTTCGCCTGCGCCATGAGCACGGTCTCATCCGAGGTATATGCCTGGATTTTCGACCATGCACCCTGTGGCAGCGGAGGCGGCACTCATTGCCTTGACCTGACCTATCTGTTCGCCGATTTAAGTACTCGAGAAGATATGTGTGATGTTGACTTAGAGGTATCTGAAGCAATGGTCGCCATGTGGGTCCAGTTTGCCAGGACCGGAGACCCTAATGTCGAGGGCCTTATCGAATGGCCAACCTATGAAGAGGCTACTGACCAGTACCTCAAAATCGGAGACCCGGTAGAGGTAAAAACCGGACTGTACATACCACCTGAAGCCGGGGAAGAGGAGGAGGAAACCCCGGCCGAACCAGCCACCTATACCAATACTGAATACGGGTTCTCTCTGGAATACCCCGGTGACTGGGTAGAGAAGACGGAAGACCTCGGGCCTGGTGTTGTCTGGCGAGTTGGTACTACGTATACCGTACCTGCAGTAAGAGTTATCATCCGCGATGAATCTGAGGGAACTACCCTGGAGGAGGTATTCACCATTCACCTGACGGAGGACGGTGAGAAGACGATTGACACCTTTACAGCGAGCGACGTCACCATCAACGACACTGATTTTACCCAGGCTGAAGTCACTTATTCCAGCACTGCATATGATTACGAGAGTGTGATTATCGGGCTGGTCACGGACGGCAAGTGGATTATCATCGAAGTATATACCGTCTCTATATTACCGTTTGACTATGAGGACCAGCAAGCAGAGATTCTCAGTACCGTGACATTCGAGTAGCCGTATCCAGCTTGGCAGGAACTGACGAAGGGCGTACCCGAAACAAGGTACGCCCTTCAGATTTTCAAATCCTAATCCTAGGTTCCCACTCGCCACTCTCATTTGACACCAATCACCCTGTAGGTTAATGTGGACTGGATGACCACCGATTCAGAGTCGCCAACCACCTTCCAGGTAATACTCAGGCCAGGCGGGGTACAATGCGACCTTGCCTGCAGTTACTGTCCCTATCCACCAGAAGAACGGCAGTACAAAAAGAAGACCTCCCGCATGACGAAAAACATCCTTGACACCTTCACCCGCCAGTACATCGAAGCCCAGCAGGTGCCGGAGGTGATTTTCAACTGGCAGGGGGGAGAACCGCTTCTAATGGGGCTGGAATTCTTCCAGCAGGCAGTCAATTTCCAGTTCCAGTATAGAGGCCCCGAGATGACAGTTTATAACACCGTGCTGACTAACGGCCTTTCAATAGATGACGACTGGTGCCGCTTCTTCAAGGAAAACGGTTTCCTCATTATCATTGGTATTGATGGCCCGGGGGATATCCACGACACTAGCCGCATCGACAGCAACGGGCAGCCCACGCTGGAGCGCGTCATGGCCGGAGTGGATTTACTGCACAAGCACGGAGTTGAGTTCAACACCCTGACCCATTTGCATGCCGGGAATACCGATTGTCTTGCAGAAATATACCGGTTCCTCCGGGATGATGTGAAGGCCCGTTTCATGCAGTTCACCCCGGTCGTCAAACAAGAAGGAAAGAAGGTAACCGGGGCATCGGTAACAGGCCGGCAATACGGCGATTTCCTCAAGAGAATCTTCGACGAATGGGTGCGGCGCGATGTCAGGACGGTCTCCGTGGACATTTTCGATGCCGCCCTGGCCACCTGGGTGGGGCAGCCACCAGGCCTCTGTATCTTTGATGAGACCTGTGGTAAATCGCTGGCAGTTGAACAAGATGGCGACCTCTATTCCTGCAATTACTTCGTCGAACCGCACCATTATCTCGGCAGCATCAAGAACAAAAGCCTAGCCGAGATGGTCAACTCAGAGCAACAAGCCCGGTTCGGTCGTGCCAAGAGTGATTCTCTACCTGTCCACTGCCTCCAGTGCCGGGTAAGGCTTGTCTGCAACGGAGGCTGTCCGAAAAACCGGCTTCTGCATACGCCTGATGGCGAACCGGGGCTGAATTACTTGTGCGAGGGATACCAGGACTTCTTCAACTACATCGGGCCGGCGATGGCGTTCATGGCGGAGGAACTAGAGACCGACCGTTCCCCGGCCAATGTAATGCACCTCATCGCTCAGCAGGACGCCATGCTGCAAATGATGCTCTCCCAAGTAGAACCAAATAATCCTTGCCCCTGTGGTAGTGGCCTCAAGTTCAAGGACTGCCATGGACGTCAGGAGGTCTGATTTCGCCTGAAGTCTCTGTTATGAAGTAGAATGGAATGAGGTGAAGCTTGATGAGTGACTACGTTATCATTGATGCCCACGTCCACACCTACCAGACCCGGCAAGTTGGTCTTCAGGCCAAGCAAGGCAATGCTATAACCGACTACGCAGGTACTATCGATGAACTACTCCCCATCATGGAGAAGGCTAATATCAGCCGGGCGGTAATGGTCAATATGCTCCCGCTGGCTGAAATGAAGAAGGCAGCTGTGGACAGACTGCCAGAGAACCTCAGCCAGGCACAACGAGATGATGCCCTCAAAGAAATAGACACCCGGATGCTGGGGCGGCTGGAGCGCCGTAACGCCTGGACCTGTAACCTTGCCCGCGAGAACCCGAACCTGATTCCTTTCATCAACCTCGACCCCCTACAGGACGAGACCACCATGACTGCCGAATTGATTGATAAGGTCAACAACCACGGTGCTAAAGGGATAAAACTCCATCCCGGCGCCCAGTGGTTTTACCCAGACGACCGCAGGCTCTGGCCAGCCTACCGAACCGCTCAGGAAATGGGGTTGCCCGTCATCTTTCACGCTGGCCGCTTTGTGAGCCCCGAAACTTTTTCTCGACCGAAAAACTTCGTTGAAGTGCTGGAATCATTCCCTGAACTCACTTTGGTAATGGCCCACATCGGCCTCGGCAATGAAGATGAGGCAGTCTCCCTCACCAAAGATTTCCCCAACCTCGTGTTTGACTGCTCTGCTATCATCGGGAACGTCACCCTGGATGGAGACCTTACAGAAGAACGCCTCACTTCCCTGACAAGAGAGGTCGGGGTGGAACGGGTCATGTTTGGCTCGGACTTCCCCTGGTACGACCCGGCTGACTCCGTAGCACGGCTGCTCCGGCTCGATTTCAGTGAGGAAGAGAGACGCTTGCTCCTTGCCGAGAACGCCATCCGAATCTATAAGCTCTAGGATAAGTATACCACGTCTGAACAGGGTGGAGCGAAGGCTCTACTCCGACCGCCTTCTTAGACTTAGCAGGCGTTTTAACAAGAAGGGGCAGAGTTCCACCCAGGACTTCTGCATCCTCCCTTTTTGCAGCCCGGTCAGCTCCTTGCTGCGACCGAATTGAGTCTCGATGTAGGTCTGGGCAATCGTATTGACTGCCTGAGCTTGTGACGGTATCACCCGTGCCAGTCGGCCGGAGTATTCCAGCGGCGTTTCCTCAGGTCGCGGCCCGAATTTACTCAGTGATGCCAAGTAGCACATCCGATTGTAGACATCGGCCGGGTTGTCCACTCTCTTAAGACGCACCAGCCAGTAGGCATAGCCGAGTCTCACTGCCAGGTACAGCACCAGCGGAATCCCGAACACAGCAAAGTAAACATACAAGGCCGGGCCCGGTAAACCACTGCGACCCGCCGTACCGGACGATTTATAGTCTCCCTCTACGGGAGAGGATGTATCCTCAGGGAGGATCTCCGGAGGGTACAAAGGCTCGGATGTCCCGTCGTCGCTGGTATCAATAACTGCACTCGTGTCATCATCGCCAGGCGTCGCTGAAAACTCCACCCAACCATATTCGGGAAAATAGACCTCGGTCCGGGCGTGATAGTCTTTGGCCCGAAGGGTATAGCTACCGGTATCCCTATCATACACGCCCTCAAGATACCCGGTATTAAGTCTGGACGGCACGCCTACGGAACGCAACATCACCGCCAGTGCCGAGGAGAAAGAAGTACAGACGCCCTCCTTTGATTCAAATAGAAAGTAAGCAACTCCATCAGCACCCTCAGGAGGCTTTTCGGCCTCACGATTATATTCAAAGTCCTGCAGGTACTCCTTAACTGCTATTACCTTGTCATAGGCCGTCTCTGCTTCTGCCGTTACCTCCTGGCTGAGTAGTCTGACCTCCAACGGCAGGGTATCCGGCAACTGCAGATAGTGATCAATGATTGCCTCCGGATAGTCCTCCCCGGCCTGTGATAGCTCCTCCGGCGTCAGCGCGGTGATACTAGTGCTAGCCGCGTAACGCTGATAGGGTCCCATTAACTTCGGTGACACCACGGCGACGATGTCAGTTTCCACTTCGGTCGAAACGCCATCAGATGAGTCCAGAGGCACTTCCTCATTCTCCACAGTAACAAACACCTGCCCCAGTGCCGGGATATTGATGGAGACAACCTCACCCGACACGAGCAGGACATCCGTTCTCAGCCTATTTTCCACCGTATAAGTCACCAACTCACTCTCAGTCGGGTCCGTATCCTCAATGGCCACGAGTTGACTAATGTCATACTCAACAACCTCACTGCTGGTCCACCCCCAGGACTGATAGTCATCATACCGCCTGACACGCCAGTAGGACGGCTGGTCAGCGGTAACAATAAACAGTGTCCGTGTGCTGGTGCTCACCGAAGAACTGAAGGACAACTGCATCTGGTTATCACTGTCGATCTTTACCCATTTGGTGCGGGCCACAGCGAATATGTTATACCACTGGTTCTGAGCATTATCTCTAAGAAGAGCAACCAGGTCCAGCCCCATCTGTTCTACCGGGGGCTTCGGTACCACCCAGGCAGTAGTCACCGTGATGACACTGATGACAACCACAGCCCCGACCACTTTGATGACACTTGGCCGAGAGAAGCGGATATTATGCTGTTGGAACCAGACACCCTGCTTTGCCAGGCTCGCCTGACCGAGCAACAACAGTGCTACAAATAAAAAGATGGGCAGAAAGTAATAGTCCTCCTGGCGAAGGTTGCTCAGGTTTATCAGAATAGTAACCGTGCCTGCGGTAACGGCCACCCAGGCGTTCCGCCTCCGCACGAGAAACCATGTCGAAATAAAGCCCGCCACCCAGGTTACAAGGATAAGGAACATGGCGAGAAAGATGGGGTCCTCGTTGGGACGGTCACTGGTTAATGTCTGCCACCAGTTCCCCAGAGCCGACTCCGTCTCTGATGTAGGCACAAGACCGACGGATTGCCATACGGTAACGCCTATCCCAAGAACAATTGCAAGAGGATAAACCACCTTGCCTGGCCAACGACCCCTGGCAAGCCATAGACCAGCGAGCACCGAGAGACCGAGTACCAGTATCAGTGACGGTTCTCTCTTAACCCAGTTGGCATGCTCAATAGACCACACCGCGACAGCCAGGGTAAAAAAGAGGAGCACGATGCCAATCCACTCCTGCGGGCTACCGAGGACATTCCGGATGGTCGCGATGATTTGTGCAGGTATCCTGAGCCTGCCAGTCAAACGCGAGGCGTTGCTCTGTGCTCCACTACCACTACCTATACCATCCATTTCCCAACACCCTCAAATATGTCTTGCATGCAACAGCGAGACGCGGTGGTCGAGCGCTGTCGCCAGCTCATCTCCTTGCCCAACAACATAGACCTGCACACCGGTGGCACTCAGGTTGCGTGCGATGTTAAGTGCACCGGGTTGTCCCCCGAAGCTGGAGGTATCAATCTGGACGACGACAACAGCGTCAACACGATTCCTCAATTGCCGGATGGCGTCAAATAATTCCCCGCTGACCGACGGCGTGATAACGATAACGATTGAATTACCCCTGAGATGCTCCATCTGGTCAGAGAGAAGCCGCCCCACCGGTTCTTCCCCGGTTGCCCTCGCCACGGCAAGAGTCCCCAGGACACGCCACAGGTGCTCCTCGCCCCTCTCAGGCGGAATGTAGTAAAACCGGTCAGCGTAGGCCATCAGCCCGACACGCATCCCCGTATCCAGATGTTTTTTCGCCATCGAAGACGCAATGGCCACCGCATACTCCTCCGTGGACTCATCACCCTCGCCGACGTGAGACGCTGCCTGCATATCGAGGACAACCCAGACCGTTTTGGCCACATTCGAAGAACGGTCAGCATCAAATAACTTGACCATCAGTCTGCCGGTATGGGCCGTACTCCGCCAGTGGATGTGGTTGAGACTATCACCAGAATAGAACTCACGCACGCTGGAGGCATTAGGACTTATCTGACTGATGGACTGGTAGCCGGCGCTCCGGCCGAACTCATTAAAAGAAACAGCCCTGAACAGGGGTAGGTCAAAAGTCGCCGGGTAGACGAGGACGCTCTGTGGCTCCCCAAGAGTGCGCTTCCGCGAAAACAGACCAAAGGGGTCGACTGAGGTGACAACGACCGTGCCAAGGTCGTATTGGCCCCGGCGCCGGCAGTAGACGCCGGACTCCCAGCTATGGGAACTTCGCGCCGACAGGTTTAGCACCTCGACATCACGGTAACCCGGCATATTGGCACCTTCTTCTATCCTGAGCCAGAGCTTGGGGATACGGCTGCTATTGGTAACCGTAATCCCCTGCTGGAACTTTTTACCCACCTGGCAGTGCTCCGGTGGCGGCTCAGCCCGAACACGAATGCCACGAACACCAAACACCGTCCACAGAAAGCTTACCAGCAGTAACAGCACCGATAGGAAGAAGAGGCGCAGCACTAGACCGGAACCTCCTAGCAGTGATACAGCAAGAAGTGCCGTTGGAATTGCGGTAATTAATACAACCTTTCGGACTTTCATCGCCTTCGTACCGGACGTTGTCCACCCTGACACAGATTGTTGAGGTTGGTCGGGACTTACTCCTTCAGCACGGTTCCGGGCACGGGAATGGTCTCCAGTAACTCAGCGATACCAGCCCTCCCCGTCCTGTCCTGAGACACATCGGTCAGCCGTATTATCAGCCGGTGTGCCAGAACAGGACCCGCCAGAACCTTAACATCATCAGGTAACACGTAATCCCGCCCATGTATAAGGGCACGAGCCTGAGCCGTTCGAAAAAGAGCCAAAGAACCACGTGGCGAGGCACCTAGATATATCGTGGGGTGGTCACGGGTGGCAGCCACCAGAGACACGATGTACTGCTTAACCAAATCGTCCACGTACACGTCTTTCACTACCGTCTGTAACACCAGGAGGTCATCACCGGTGGCTACCGGAGAAATATTTTCAATCGGGTGGGTGTATTGTTGCTTTTCCACAACAGCAATTTCATCAGACTGGGAAAGATAGCCGAGGTGTATGCGCATGAGAAACCTGTCCAGTTGTGTCTCCGGGAGGGGAAAGGTGCCCTCATACTCGATAGGGTTCTGAGTAGCCAATACATGGAAGGGAGACGGTATCTGATGGGTAACACCATCAACCGTTATCTGCCCCTCTTCCATACACTCCAGCAAAGCCGATTGCACCTTAGGGGTAGCCCGGTTTATCTCATCGGCAAGAACCATCTGTGCCATGATTGGTCCAGGACGGAACTCAAAGTCCTGTATCTTCTGGTTATACACCGAGACTCCGGTAATGTCGCCGGGAAGCATATCAGGCGTAAACTGGATTCTCCGAAAGGTACAGTCCAGTGATCTGGCCAGACTGCGAGCCAGCATTGTCTTGCCAACGCCCGGAGCATCTTCAATCAGCAGGTGCCCCTTGCTAATCAGGGCTATTACCGCCAGTTCAACCACTTCCTTCTTGCCGAGAATAACCTGCTGCACATTGTCCAATAGTGTGGTAGCAGTCTTCTGGGCTTGAACCATCGCGTCGTCCATCTCTACCCCCGTCCTCATCTCACTCACAGCAATAAACCAGGTTGCATCCGGTGTTCACTGCTATTTTAGCATAAAGTACAGAACAAGGATAAGAAAACAGCAGGCCTAACGGCGGATAGTATGAGGAAAGGTATAGCAGGCAATAAACAAAAAGAAAACGCCCGCACTCTAGGACAGAGTATCGCGGGCGTTTCACCTACTCTTTTGTAAAATATGATGCCGATGTGTTATCTATACGACAGTGGAGTACAGCTAGGTTGCCGGTGAAGTCTCGGAACGCTCGGTCCCGACCGTCACTGGCTGCCGCTCCAGTTCATCCAGATTTTCCATCTCACGCCGATGGGAGCACTGAAGGCACTGGACATACCACGTGTCTATGTCTCTATCAATAAAGAGGTCGCCACCACATCGGGGGCAATTCTTCAGCTTCCACATCACCATAGCCGTTACTCCTTTCTGAACCACAGTGCAATTAAGGGGTAAATTGAATGCACTCACTATCTCACCCAAGCCGCCCGTTTGTAAGACCCAAAGAGATGATATACCTGAGCCAAATGGACTATCTTTTTAACCGTGTCGGACAGTCCGGTGATACTATTGCAGACTATTGCTCCGGTACTACCCGCCATAGCCTAAGAGCGGAGTTGCCTGCACCAAGGCTGAGGAGACTGCCTGCCCATGGAAAAGTAACCCTTTAGGGTCACCCGAATGAGCCAAACGTATCTTACAAAGGTATCCTTCCGGTACCAGAATAGACTAAATGGAACCAATCCCGGGAAAAAAGATGGAGATTACAGACCTGAGAAAGCTCCGGGAGCAGTCGCGTCAATCCCAGCTTCTGGCGACTCTAAGGGAGATGATGGCCGGTATTGCCAACGAAGTGAACAACCCCTTGGGCAGCATCCTCCTCTATTCAGAACTACTGATGGCGGGGGACGTCTCACCACAGACCCAAAAGGACCTGAAGGTCATACATGACGAGGCCAAGCGTGCTGCCAAGGCAATGACCTACCTTCTGACCTACTGCCAGCAGGAAAGGCCAGAACTACGCTACCTTGATATAAACAGGATTCTTGAGAAACTCCTCCGCATGCGCCATCATTCAGAGACGGCGCATAACATCACCATAACCACCGATTTTCAGTATGGCCTGCTCCCGGTGAAGGGTGAGCCATCTCAACTCAATCAGCTTTTCATGAACCTGATAGTCAACGCCGAGGAATCCCTGAAACAAGTCGATGGAGGCCATATCACGGTCACTACACGGAGGGAGGGGAAGTGGGTGAAGATATCAATCACTGATGATGGCCCGGGAATACCCCCGGAAAACCTGCGGCAGATTTTCTATCCCTTCTTCACAACCAAACAAAATGGAGAGGGTTCCGGGCTCGGCCTGAGCACCTGCCATGGTATCGCCACCAGCCACAAGGGGCTGATACACGCCGAAAATAACAGAACCGGGGGCGCCACTTTTATCGTGGAGCTACCGCTGGCCGAGGCACCGGAGAAAACACGGACAAGCGAAGATGCCAGGATGGCAGGTTCGTTAGTAATTTGATGGGATCGAGTGGAGCGGAGAGATAGCGATGACAACAAGAAGTCCGCTAGTCCTGATAGTAGATGATGAGCCTCACCTGCTGAGTGGCTTACGTCGTGTCCTGGAGAAAGAAGGGTACGAGGTAACGACCGCATTGGACGGCGAGACAGCACTCCAGCTTGCCAGAGAGAAGAAGCCTGACGTAGTCCTGCTGGACATCATGATGCCCGGGATGGACGGCAGGGAGGCATGCCGGAGAATTCGTGAGGTCGCTGAAGGAGTCCAGGTAATTTACATCACCGCCAGAGCAGAGCTGAATGACCCACTACAATTAAAACGGCTCCGAAGTGAGGCTAACGCCTTCATTACCAAGCCGACCACCAGCAAAAGGATAATATCAGCCGTAAATGGCCTTTCACGAAGTACCCGCCAACAGCCTGAAGAGTCACAGCTATGCCGGACAGGACAGTTGACCAAAGCAGAAGACTACTCACAAAGCACTGAGGCCAGCGAGGACGACAGAAGGCCAATTCGTTGACAATAAATGTCAGCAGGGGTATATTTTTAGCAAATTCGTGACCGCATTCTCGGCAGAGGAGATAGATAGAAGAACAGGCGGGACTGTCACAACTACCGCCTGGGGTCGGGGTAAAATGAGAAGTGGCAACATCTTAATGCTGGAGGCTAACGAAGGCCTCCGCCTCAACAGGAGCCGTGCTCTATCACGGGAGGGCTACAGTGTTACCAGCGTTGCCAGTATTGGAGAGACCATCGAGGCAACCCGGCAGCAGTCCTATGACCTGCTGGTCATCAGTATCGGAGAGCCGGAACAGCTCCGTACGCTTCTGACCCCACTCCCCCCAGAAATGAATGTGTTGATAGTGACCTCTATTGACACCATCGGCCAGGTCACCGAGTATGCTGGCACAGGGATACACTCTTTCCTGCTTGAGCCGTTTACCTTGAGCAGGTTCAAGGCTGCAGTCGCCCAGGCGATTGATGGTGCCCGGCTGATAAAAGGAGGTATCCGCAGTGAGGTCCTGACCTCCCTGGCACGTGCTAACTGGCCGCCCTCTCCCGGAACCGGGGCAGACCAGTTCTTCAAACGCATCGTAGAAATCAGCGCCGCCGATATCGAGGCGGAACATATCTTCCTGATGGTTAAAGATGAAGCGACCGGTGCGCTCGTTACCAAGGCCCGGATGGGTGACCACCAACCAGACCTGCACACCGTATGCAACCGGGTGGTAGATACAGGAGAGCCGGTCGTTATTGACAAAACAACCCGAGACGCCGAACTGCGTGGGCTGGTGGCTGAAACAGACGCCACGGCCGTCATGTGCGTACCCCTGTTAATCAAGGGCAGCGTCGTTGGGGTGATAGGTCACGTCAAGCTGACCGAGAGGGCACAGTTCACCTCCAACGACCTGAGCTTTGCTTCGCTTATCGCCTGGTGGAGTAGCATGGTGCTAGAAAATGCCCGACTATTTGGCCGGGTCCAAAAGCAGTATCTCCACATGGAGAGACTGCTGGAGGAGATAAGGGTCGCCCAAGAGAATGAACGCCGACGGGTAGCTGTCGAGATACACGATGGTGTTGCCCAGTGGATGGTCGGGGCTTCCTATGGTATCAAAGCAATCGGTCACCTCATCTCAGAACAAAGGCTGGCCGACCTTGAGCTTGAGTTGACCAAGATAAGAGATACGGTGCAGACAAGCATCAAAGAGCTTCGCCGCACCATCGCCAACCTGCGCCCGTTGCCGCTTGAAGAATTGGGTCTTGTGGCGGCTGTCCGCCAGGCGACGGAGTCTCTGCAGGAAGACGGTATCAGGTACCACAGCGTAATCGACAGAGACCTGCCCGAGCTTACACTCGCCCAAGAAAGCACAACCTACTGGATAGTCCAAGAGATGCTATCTAACATCAGGAAGCATTCCGGAGCCAGCGAAGTTACCGTCCATATCCGGTATTATGATAGCATGTTCTCAGTCGAGGTCAGTGACAACGGGCAGGGCTTTAACCCGGAACAGGTGATGCACAGCGAATCGCCACTGGTACACCTGGGTCTTCTCGGCATGAGGGAAAGGGCAGAACTGCTAGGCGGCAGTTTGGCAATAAAAAGCGAACAAGGAAAGGGAACCTCGGTAAGCTTCACCTTCCCGGTTTCCGACTCGGAAACCGCAGAAGCAATGATATCAGGTTGAAAGGTGCAGACATGGGAGAATCACCAGCTATCAAGGTACTCATTGTTGATGACCACAATGTCGTGAGAGAAGGGCTACGACGAATACTGGCAACAGACGAGAGCATAGACGTGGTTGGCGAGGCCCGGAATGGAGAGGAGGCAATCGCTAAGGCCATAACACTCAGACCAGATGTCGTTATCATGGATCTCAGAATGCCCAAAATGGACGGCATAGCCGCCACGCGCGAGATAAAAAATAAACTGCCCAACGTGAACATACTGGCGCTGACTCTATATGCAGAAGACCTCGTTAGCCAGGCCGTGGAGGCTGGCGTATCTGGATACCTGCTCAAAGACAGTGACTCAGAGCAGATTACCAGAGGCGTACACCAAGTGTATGACGGCTTATCACCAATCGCTCCTTCCCTCACCCGGGGACTGGTTACGGAGTTCGCCAAGCTAAGCCGGAGCAACCGTTCTTCGATACTGACCAGTCGGCAGGTCGAGATATTGAAGCTGGTGGCCGAAGGAGCAAGTGGCAAACAGATTGGCGAGAGGCTCTTCCTCAGCACATCGACAGTAAAGCGGGAGGTGCGGCATATCTTTGATAAACTCGGTGTAAACGACCGGGCCCACGCTGTTTCTGAAGCCCTGAAGCGTAACCTCATCTAACCCTACTATCCTACACCGCAGCCTGGAAAATCGTGACCCATACTGGTCACAACAAGACCCCGCAGGTCTTGTCATGTTGTCCCATCAAGCCAAACAACATTGTCTCTTCGGTTCTCTTTTGCTGCCTATTTAGGCCTTACGTATGGTTTTAGCACATGCGACAATGAGTGCAGACCGCTTGTTTGGAGAGAACGTAATGACAAGTGTGCTACTTCCCGGGACAGTGCCCGAAGTCATAATGACAGAAAGACCCCCCAGTATCCGGGTTCTCATAGTCGATGACCACCACGTGGTCCGCGAGGGACTACGACGGATGCTGGAAATGGAAAACGGTATCCAGGTAATTGGTGAGGCCAGAAGCGGTGAGGAGGCAATTGCCAAGGCAGTCTCACTCTCACCGGACGTTATTGTCATGGACCTCAAGATGCCGGGGATGGATGGCATCACAGCCACGCGAGAGATAAAAGAGAGACTGCCCAACGTCGGTATTCTGGTACTCACTCTCTACGCGGAGGACTTTGTCAAGCAGGCCGTGGAAGCCGGGGTATCCGGCTACCTGCTCAAGGACAGCGATTGTGAGCAGATAACTCAGGCGATATACCAAGTATACAAAGGGCTCTGCCCAATAGCACCTTCCCTTACCCGTGACCTGGTAATGGAATATGCCGAGCTTAGCCGGAGCAGTCGAGCTTCGATATTAACCAAGCGGCAGCTTGAGATACTGAGGTTGATTGCCGAGGGAGAAAGCGGTAAGGAAATCGGCAACCTGCTCTTCATCAGCACCTCCACCGTGAAGCGTGAAATTCGACAGATTCTGAGCAAGCTTAAGGTCAACGACCGTGCTCAGGCCGTTTCGGAAGCAATCAAACGAAGGCTAATCTAGCTAATACCCCCACTCATATTTCTCGATTATAAGCCGTCGACCCTGACCCACTAAGGTCAGGGTTTTGTCTTCTTAGTCAATACTGGTGCACCCCCAGGGCCACAAAAGGTGCTTTTCGCGGTTCTTGTTTAGTATCTGTTTAGACCTTACACACCAAATGCGAGCGTGGGACAATGAGAACAGAACAGGCAAGCATATCGGAGAAGAGAGATTTGAACCAAGAAGCAAGCGAACTCCGAGATATTATCGACTCCCAGGACGATATCATACTGATAATTACGCGGGACTACAGCATTGAGAACGTCAACAAAGGTGGCCTGACACTACTCGGTAGAGACAAGGAAGATGTTATCGGGGAGAAGTGCTATCAGGCCCTACATGCCGAGGTAGAGCCGTGCCAATACTGTCCGTTTACTCAGACGATGAAGACCAAGAAAACGGAGGCGGTCGAGCGCTACGATGCCACGTTCGAGAAACATTTCCGCATCAAGAGCACCCCGATATTGAACGAGCACGGCGATGTTATGAAATGTGTCCTATCGATGAGAGACGTCACCGAAAAGGTAAACACTGAAGCGAAGCTGAAAAGGATGCAGCAGGAGCTTAATCTCGATAGACGTTTGGTCGCGATTGGCCAGGTGGCCGCTGGCATGACCCATGAGATAAACAACCCGCTGACGGGTGTGATTGCCTTTTCCCAGATGCTGATGCAAATGGACATCCCGGAAAACATGAAGGAAGCGGTGGAGGTGATTTACGATGGCGCCAGCCGCGTCGTCGGGATTGTTGATAGGCTACGTACCTTCGCCCGTCGCGATAGACCAGCGAAGGAATACGCCGACCTTAATGACATCATAGGTAACACGCTGGCAATGCGCGCATACGAGATACGCAGTAACGGTATCGAGGTGACAACCCATCTTGCCACTGACCTGCCCGAGACGATGGCCAACGTCGGACAACTTCAGCAGGTACTCCTCAATATCATTATTAATGCCGAGCAGGCAATGGAAACCAGTTTCAAACAGAAAAAACTGACCATCACGACGGAGCAGGTTGCCGATAAAATCAGAGCAAGTATCAGCGATAATGGCCCCGGAATACCAGAAGAGATTATCGACCGACTATTCGACCCCTTTTTCACCACAAAGGACAATAACAGCGGTATGGGACTGGGCCTGAATATTTCCTATGGTATTATCACTGAGCACGGGGGTGAAATTCGTGCTCAAAATGAGCCTGACTCTGGAGCAACCTTCATCATTGAGCTCCCCATCGTTGCCGAGACCAGAGAAAGGAACCCCTCTAACATTGCCGACGCAGAGCAAGAAGAACCAGCCGAGGCGAGGATACTGGTCGTGGACGACGAGCCCCATATTTGCCGTGCTCTCGACAGGTTACTAACCGAAAAGGGCCACCAGGTAGAGACTACATCCAGCCCGTTTAAGGCGCTTGAGATGCTGAGTGAGACGAAGTACGACCTCATCCTGCTGGACCTGAGGATGCCAGACATGAATGGCATCGAGTTCTATGACCGTATCAGAGCAATATCACCGGCGCTACAGCAGAAGGTAGTTTGCGTGACCGGTGATGTCGTCAGTACTCAGAATGAGGCTTTCTTACATGAAACTGGAATACCATGTGTCGCCAAACCTTTTGGCGTCAATGAGCTAATGCGCCAGGTAAGACACGTGCTGGAGGGAGAAAAGAATGGTACGCAAGTCACGTATTCTCATAGTTGATGATGACATCGCGGTCGTGAAGTCTGTCCGGGCTAATCTGCAGGCCAGAGACTGTGAAACACTAACGGCCATGGACGGCGTCGAGGCTCTCCAGGTCATCGAAAAGGAGCTTCCCGACCTGATAATCCTGGACATCACCATGCCCAAGATGAATGGCTTCGAGGTCTGCCGGAAAGTCCGTGAGTGGTCGCGAATTCCCATAATCATGCTCAGTGCCAAGCATGATGTCGAAGAGAAGGTAAAATGCCTGAATATCGGCGCTGATGATTATATTACCAAGCCCTTCGGAGTGAATGAACTGGCGGCACGGGTGCGGGCAGTACTGCGTCGTGCACAAGGCAGCGAAGAAGAGCAGACAACACCGAACTTCACCTGCGGCGACCTTAAGATTAACTTCGTGGAGAGACGGGTTACGGTCGGCGACCGTAATGTCAAGCTGACCCCGACGGAATACAATCTCTTGCAGGAGCTTGTACTCGGAGCCGGTAAGGTATTTCCCCACTCTTCTCTGCTCGGCAGAGTATGGGGGCCAGAATACATCAATGAACGAGAGTACCTGCACGTTTTCATTGGGCGTCTCCGCAAAGAGCTTGAAGCTGACTCGTCACACCCTAAATACATTGTCACCATACCCGGTGTCGGCTACAAGTTCCAAGCACCAAACTAAAATCGATCCGATAACTCCTGACACTGAGAAGAAAGGCACCCATACGGGTGCCTTTTTCATTTCCATGATATCTGGTAATTACCAAATAGGGTATGCTGTCAGCGCAGGCACTGCCAGTATTCTTCCAGATGGTCTTTTACTATCCGGACAACGGCACTGATATCACCGAAGGAACGGTCACTCTGCCATATAGCAGTCGGTTCCGGCTCTTCCAGCTCGGCATCAATGCCGGTCAAGCCACAGATAAGGGCCAGCCAGGCATGGGGTAAGACCTGCCGGTTGTAGCCGGAGCCGATGAGGTCAATCTCCCAGCCATTACAGACCTCAGCCATCTCCCTGACCTGCTCACCGAGCATCCTGAAGCTCTCTACCCTGAGCCCGAGGTTTGTTAGCTCGTCAGCAACATGCGGGTCGGAGCCACCATTACGGATAATCACCTGCGGACGAAACTCTTCGGCTACCGGCCGCACAATTTCCTCAAAGACCAGTTTGTAGGCTTCCTGGCCAGAGAAAAGCGGCATGGGTACGTTAATCGTGAAACCCGTACCTTCGCCCGAACCAATCTGGTGGGCAAATCCCGTCCCGGGATAAAGCGTCCTGGGGTCCTGGTGCAGGTCAATCAGCAGCACAGAGGGGTCTTCATAGAAGTACTCTGCGGTGCCGTTTCCGGCGTGGGCGTCAGTATCAAGGACAAGAACCCTGTCAAGCCCGTGCACCTCTCGCAGGTACCGGGCACAGAAGGCGACATCATTGTAGATACAGAACCCCTCCCCGTAATTGGCCTTGGCATGGTGCATACCACCACCAAGAGCGACCACCTTCGGTGATTCACCTGTCGCCACCAGGTCGGCAGCTGCCTTCGCCTGACCGATAATCAGCCTCGCCGCCTCCTCAACTTTGCCCGGTCGACCTCTGGGAATGTTGTCCGCGCTGAGGTAGCGGGCGACATCACCTGGATAGTCCAAGCCCAGATTGGCCGCCCGGTAGTAGCGCTGGCAGAAATCAACATAGTCCTGATGGCATACCAGACGCAGCTCATCATCACCCGCCGGCTCGGCTATGACCATCTCGTAGTCTTTACCCTCGACCAGCTTTTCCTTGAGGAACTGCGGGAAGATATCATAGCGGTCACCCCGGAAAGGGTGACCAGGGCCAAAGTCGTATTCCCGCAACTCCTCGCGATAAACTATCGGTATCGCCATCTCCAGTTTCCTTCCCGATTTATTTTACCGAATTGCCAGCATCCTGCCAATGGGCTGCTATCATGTACCCATTGACCTCGATAATGTCGAATAGTATCATGTAGCTAATCTATCGACATGAAACACCTCCGAAGGAGGATAACATGGGCGCAGAGATTCACAAGCTACCTATGGGAATATGCAACTGCTACTTAATTAAAGAAAAGGAAGTGATTCTGGTTGATGCCGGCCCGCCCAAACAGGTCGGCAAATTCCGCACGGCACTACAAAAACTATCGACTGAACCCCATGACATTTCTCTCATGCTGATAACTCACGGCCACTACGACCACATCGGTTCCGTTAGTGAAGTCAAGGCGTTGACCGGCTGTAAAGTAGCTATCAATCACCGTGAAAAGGAATGGGTGGAGCAGGCCCTCAGGCCAATGCCCCCGGGAATCGGAATCTGGGGTACTGTTATGGCGGCACTGATGCGAGCGATGGTTCCCTTTATGAAGTTTCCGGCCTCGTCAGTAGATATTGAACTGGGTGACGAGGAGTTCCCCCTGCAACCATTCGGCGTAAATGGTAAGTTCATCTATACGCCGGGGCACACCTCCGGTTCCATGAGCCTGCTGCTGGAGACGGGCGAGGCTTTTGTCGGCGACCTGGCAATGAGCAGTTTGCCAATGCGAATCGGGCCGGGTATGCCAATATTCGGCGATGACCGGGATACCATCAAGGCAAGCTGGCGCCTGCTCCTTGACAATGGTGCCAAATGGATATACCCTGCTCACGGAAATCCCTTCTCAGCCGAAGTTCTCAGCAAAGCACTCTGAGCCGCACCATAAAACAATACAGAGTGAATCCCGATTTTTGGGCTGCGGCGATAGAGAATTCCCTTTTCCCATCTGGCACCCTGGTGCTGTGATATAATCTATGAAACACAGAGGATGACTACTGGCGTCGCATGAATGAACTGAATCAGGTCGAGAAACAGATTAACCGGCTCAAGGAGCAAATAAACCACCACAACTACCGCTATCACGTGCTCGACAGTCCGGAAATCAGTGACGCCGAGTATGACCAGCTTGTCCGAGAGCTAAAACAACTAGAGGAGAAATATCCCCAGTTCCTCACACCGGACTCGCCAACACAGCGGGTGGGAGCAGCCCCGGTGGAGGCCTTCGGCGTTGTCGAACACCCCTATCCCCTGCTCTCACTGGGTAACGCCTTCTCAGAAGAGGAACTGACCAGCTGGTACACGCGGACTTCACGGACGCTCGGTGATGAGCATTTCGACCTCGTCTGTGAGCACAAGATTGACGGACTGGCCGTGGCGTTGACCTATGTCGACGGCCAGCTTGTGACCGGAGCCACCCGCGGGGACGGCTTCCGCGGTGAGAACATCACCCAGACCCTGAGGACTATCCGGAGCGTACCCCTTTCTGTATCACGCGACGCACCACCACGGTTCGAGGTGCGGGGGGAGGTCTTCCTGCCTGTGGCCGGTTTCCATCGATTGAACGAGGAAAGGGCACAAGAAGGACAGCCGATATTCGCCAACCCGAGGAACGCAGCGGCTGGCTCGGTACGCCAGCTCGACCCGCGAACCACCGCCCGGCGTCCACTGGACATCTATATCTACATGCTCGGCTACGCCGAGGGTAAGACAGTCCCGGACACCCACTGGGACAGGCTGGATTACCTGAAGTCGCTTGGGTTCAAGGTAAATCCAAACAACGCCCTTTTTGGCAGTATCAAGGAAGTAGAAGAGTACTACCAGCGCTGGATTAGCAACCGTGAAAGCCTTCCCTACGAAGCCGACGGCGTGGTTGTCAAGGTGAATTCGGTTATCAGGCAGGACCGCCTGGGAAGCGTCGGTCACGAGCCGAGGTGGGCAATCGCCTACAAGTTCCCGGCTGTGGAGGGGACGACCCGTCTCAAGGAGATAGCTATCAGCGTCGGCCGAACCGGTACCTTAAACCCCTACGCCATCCTCGAACCGGTCAAGGTGGGTGGGGTGACTATCAAGCAGGCGGCCCTGCACAACGAGGACGATGTCAGGCGAAAGGACATCCGCGAAGGCGACTGGGTGACGGTACGGCGGGCAGGGGAGGTCATCCCCGAAGTCGTTGGGCCGATAGTGAGCAAGCGTACCGGCAAGGAGAAAGAGTACAACCTGCTGGAGAAGATATTCGACAAAGCAAAGGGGCGTCCGGCCTGCCCGGTCTGTGGTGCCGAGGTCGTCCGGCCTGAGAATGAAGCGATGTACTACTGCACCAACACCGCCTGCCCCGCCCAGGTGCACCATGATATCGGTCTATTCGTCTCGCGGGGGGCCATGGACATCCGCGGCATCGGGGAGAGCCTCAGCGCTATGCTATTGAATGAGGGTTTTATCCGTGATGTCGCCGACCTCTACTCCCTCAAGGAAAAACAAGAGCAACTATCGCAACTCGAAAAGATGGGTGAGAAGAGTGTCGATAACCTGCTGGCAGCTATCGAAGTCAGCAAGGACAGGTCGCTGGCCAGGCTCATCTACGCTCTGGGGATACGGCATGTTGGTGGTGAGATGGCACAGTTGCTCGCTGGCGAATTCGATGACCTCGACGACCTGAAAAACGCCTCCTCAGAGAGGCTCTTGGAGATTGAAGGGGTCGGGCCAAAGATTGCCGAGAGCATCACCAAGTTCTTCGCACAACCGGAGAACCTAAAAATCATAGAGAAACTAAGGGAGGCCGGTGTCTGGCCGAGAAGAACTCCCGCCGAAGCCGATAAACTGCCGCTAGCGGGGATGGAGTTCGTCATCACCGGCTGTTTGGACGCATTCAGTCGCGAGGTAGCTCAGGAGCGGGTTAAGGCCCTCGGCGGCACAGCCAAGGACAATGTTACCCGCAACACCACCTACCTGGTGGTCGGGGAAGACCCTGGTGGCAGCAAGCTGACCCGTGCCCAAGCGTTGGGCACCCGACAACTGACCGAGGAGGAGTTTCTGGCTCTTCTGGAAAAACAAAGGAGGCAATAATGAAAAATTCAAGCCGGTTGTTAGTGGCTGTGGGAATCGTAAGCCTGACCACACTACTATTATCGGGATGTGGCATTTCCAGGACTGAATACGAGGCACTGGAAGCCGAGTTGAATGAAATTAAAGAAGTCTATCCACCCAGGGACTTTTCTTCGATTGCGGAACTGGAAGATTGGCTCAGCACAAACGATGTATCGGAAGAACCGATAGTAGAGTACGCCGACGAGTGGTATCGAAAGGCCTTGAGGATACAGGAGGATGCGCTCGAAGACGGATATATAGTGTCCGCTGATTATGATATATGGGAGGACGGCGAGACTGCAAGCGTATGGTGTGTAGCTATTGTCCGTGGGAGGGCATTCTTCTGGGACCCGGAAACCGATGACGTGACAGAAGAAACGTTCTTTGGCACGGTCAAGTAAGGGAGGAGTTTCTTGCTCTTCTGGAAGAAAAAGCGTGACGCAATACTGATTGTCGGGCTGGGCAATCCGGGGGACAAACGCGCCCGGAACCGCCATAATATCGGTTTTATGTGCACTGACCACCTTGCCTGGAGCAACGGCATCCGCATCAACAAGAGCCAGGGACAGGCGCGAATTGGCTCAGGAGAGGTGGCCGGTACGCAGGTCATTCTCGCAAAGCCGCAGACCTTTGTAAACCGCAGTGGACTGGCAGTCAGTCAACTGGTGAGGAAGTACCAGGTCACCCGTGACCGCCTGATTGTTATACATGACGACCTCGACCTACCATCGGGAAAAATCAGGATACGGCATGGAGGAAGCTCCGCCGGGCATCGAGGTGTTATGTCAATTGCTGACTCCCTGGGTGGGAGCGATTTCACCCGAATCCGCGTTGGTATCGGCCGACCCGCCATCACAGAGGACAAGGATGCCGAGGTGGTCGACTATGTCCTCGGTGATTTGACATCCGAGGAGGAAAAGATATTTGAAGAGGTAATTCCGAGGGTGAGTGATGCTGTCCAGTCCCTGTTGACCGAGGGCCTGGATGCGACAATGAAAAGGTTTAACTAAGCGGGAAGTCTTAGAAGGGTTTTACCCTTCTAAAAAATCCCTTCCCCCTCTCCTTTGAAGGAGAGGGGGACCGAGGGGGTGAGGTAGATAAAAATCGACTATCAACCAGTTGAGTGGCTCGGCGACCGGGTGAAATTGCTTGACCAGACCAGATTACCCGGAGAAGAGGTCTATCTCGAAATTGCCGACTACCGTGAACTGGCCAAATCAATCAAGCAGATGAATGTCAGGGGGGCACCGGCCATTGGGGTGGCAGGGGGCTATGGAGTCGCTCTCGGTACTTTGAAGATTGAGGCAGCTTCGAGTAAAGAATTGCTTAGAAAGCTGCAAGTGGTCATTAAGACCCTGAAAAACGCCCGCCCTACCGCCCGTAACCTCCCCAGAGCGGTCGAGCGCATGGAGAGGGTTGCTCATGAGGCTGTGACTGCTGAAAAGAACGTAGACGAGATTAAAGAAACCCTGGTAGAAGAAGCTAAAAAGATACACACCGAGGAAGCCGAAGCCACCTATAACATAAGCGAGTTCGGGGCCGACCTTATCTTGAGCGGTGCCACCGTACTCACCCACTGCAACACCGGCCCGCTAGCAACCACGGGTTACGGCACGGCGCTGGGCGTGATCATGCGCGCCCATGAGCAGGGCAAGGAGATTACGGTACTGGTCGACGAGACTCGCCCCCTCCTCCAGGGAGCCCGCCTCACCACCTGGGAAGTGCAGAAGGCCGGTATCCCCATGACACTGATTACCGACTCGATGGCGGGGTACTTCATGGGCCGGGGAGAGGTCGACTGCGTAATTGTCGGGGCCGACCGTATTGCGGCCAACGGCGACACCGCTAACAAGATAGGTACATATACCCTGGCGGTACTGGCAAAAGAGAACAAAGTCCCCTTCTACGTAGCTGCCCCCACCACCACCATCGACCCCTCGCTGGCATCCGGAGAGGAAATACCGATTGAGGAGCGTAGCCACGATGAGGTCACCGGCTTCCGAGGGGTGCGTACTGCCCCCGGAAACTGTGAGGCAGCCAACCCCGCCTTCGATGTTACCCCTCACAGGTACATCACCGCCATCATCACCGAGCGCGGTATAATTCAGAGACCTTTTCAGCGGGGGATTGCGAGGGTGTTAGGATAGGCAGTTCGAATGCACATATACCTTGACGAGTCGGGCGACCTGGGATTCAGTGAAAAAAGCACCAAGTTCTTCACAATCGCCTGTGTCACTATGGACAACACTACCCTTTTTCGACGCAGTGTCAAAAAGGTCAAGGTGAAGTACGATATACCCCGCGATACTGAGCTTAAGGGGTATAAAACAAGGAACGAGATTAAGCGTGACCTGCTGACGAGACTGGCCGCTCTGGATATCGAAATACACGCCATTACAGTAAAAAAGGCAAACGTTGATAAAAAGTTTCAGAAAGATACCAACATACTGTACAACTACATGGTGGGGCTATCTCTGGTACCGATAATCCTGCGGCAACCGGCCGACGCCAGGATTTTCATCAATGTCGACAGGCGGACTATCTCATTAACATCGGGCTTCAAGTTCAATGAGTACCTCAAGTATAAGACCTGGTATGAGGGAAACAGGCCGGACATCAATCTGGAAATACACCACATGGACTCGCATGAGGACTACGGTATCCAAGGCATAGACGTTATCTGTAACAGTGTATACCGGAAATACAGCTCGGGAAACTACAAACTGTTCAACCTTCTACGGAGTAGAATCAGAACCGACCGAAGGCTATTCTTCACAAAACAAAAATAGCGGCCCCTGCGAGCGACTAGCTTACAGCTAGTTTATGCCACCTTCCGATGACACGCTTGGTGCAGGACTTACCCGCTAAATAAAAGATAACATAAATACGGCACTTTGTCAATTCAACCCTGACGTTATCCCACCCAGTTAAATCACATTTATTACCGCCGAGCATGGTATAATACGGCAACTATTCATGGAGGGGAGGAACCACTAAATGCCACAGGCCAAAATCGGGGTTATCGGGGGGAGCGGGCTCTACGATATCCCCGGGATTGAGGATGTTGAACAGGTAAACGTTGATACCCCGTTCGGCAAGCCGAGCGACACCATCACCGTGGGCAAGCTGGGGGGAGTGGGGGTGGCCTTCCTGCCGCGGCACGGGCGGGGGCACCGCATCCTTCCCTCGGAGATACCCGTCCGCGCCAATATCTACGCATTGAAGTCGCTCGGTGTGGAGCACATCATCGCCGTCAGCGCCTGCGGCAGCTTCAAAGAGGAGTTCAGGCCCGGCGACCTGCTAATCCCCGACCAGCTCATCGACCGTACCAGTGGCCGGGTGAGTAGCTTCTTCGGCGATGGCATTGTTGCCCATGCCCTCTTCGCCCAGCCCTTCTGCCCGGAACTCAGCAACCTGCTGTACGAGACTGGGAAGGAAGTGGGCGCTTTCATCCACCAGCACGGCACCTACCTGGTAATGGAGGGGCCGATCTTCTCCACCAGGGCGGAGTCGCTGCTGCACAAGTCATGGGGGGTGGACGTCATCGGGATGACAATCTCGCCGGAGGCCAAGCTGGCGCGGGAGGCCGAAATCTGCTACGCTTGTATCGCCGGGGTTACGGACTACGATTGCTGGCACGAGACCGACGAGCCAATCCCTATTGACGTTATTATCCAGACCCTGCAACATAACACCGAAACCATCAGAGAGATCATATCAAGGGCTATCGCCAGAATACCCAATAAACGTGAGTGTGATTGTGCCAACGCCCTGCGGACGGCCATCGTGACCGCCCCGACGGCGATAACGCCGGAGATAAAGAAGCGGCTCGACTTAATAATCGGCAAATACGTGAAGTGAGGGGAGTTAGGCGAAATCGTGGCTAATATAGAATTCGGCTGTTTACCGACCGCTATCGGCAGCATGCCCCAGACCGACCCGAAATCAGCCTGCGCCCAGGTATTGCATTACCTGAAAGACGTACCCGCCTGGCCGCAGTTGCCCAAACGCTCCTATAACGAAAACATGTACGTCCAGTACAGCCAGGGCTTTCCCGGGGTGGTGGTGGAAAACGAGCGCATCTACGTCGACCGCACCCAGGCCCAGAAAGAACTTGAGCAGTTCTATACCGACTTCCTGGCGGATGACTATAATAAATACGCCATCGGGGCTGAGTACGCCGCCGGCTTACACTCCTTTCTTAGCTGGGAAAACCTTTCGCCCTGGGCCGTCAAGGGGCAGGTAACCGGCCCTGTCACCTGGGGAATGACCATCACCGATGAAAACCGCAAGGCCATAATCTATGACGACGCCCTCAGTGAGGCCGTTCCCAAACTTCTCCGCATGAAGGCAAAGTGGATGGAAAAGGTCTTGAGCCAGATATCAAAGAATACGATAATCTTCCTCGACGAACCCTACATGGCCGCCTTTGGCTCGGTGGGCTTGATGCTCTCCCGTGAGACCGTGGTCAGCCTCCTTAATGAGACCTTCGAAGGCATCAGCGGTATTAAGGGAGTCCACTGCTGCGGCAACACCGACTGGTCAATCATGCTCGAGACCACCACCGATATTGTCAACTTCGACACCTATAACTACGCAGAATCGCTGGCACTCTATCCTGCCGAGGTCAAGAAGTTCCTCGACAAAGGGGGGACTATCGCCTGGGGAATCGTCCCCAACGAGACCGAGAACCTAGCTAAGGAAACAGTCGCCAGCCTCAAAGACCGTCTTGAAGAGGCCATGGCACCCTTCACCAGAGAAGGCATCCCCTTCCGACAACTGATAAGGCAGGGGCTGTTGACCCCGAGCTGCACGCTCACTCCCTTGGGGACGGATGAAGCGGCCGGACAGGCCCTGGAGCTGCTGGCAGAGCTGTCGGCAGATATCAGGAAACGGTATCTTTAAAGATTATTTCATCCTCACCCCCTCGGTCCCCCTCTCCTTTGAAGGAGAGGGGGAGGGTATTAAAAAGAGGGGCGAAGCCCCTATTGAACTCCCCTTACTTGAGAAGGGTTTTGGATTAAAAGTCGTCATTCCCGTGAAAACGGGAATCCAGTTTTATATAATTAGGCACGATTCCTGGATTCCCACCTGCGTGGGAATGACAATAAGACTCAGGAACGGCACCTATGATACAAGCCCCTTGAGAGGAGAGGGAGAAAAGATAAAGGAGGCTACTTCTCAGCCTCCTGCTACTAACTGAAGGTGTGGTTCTATGATGTCAGACTATATCCTGAAATACGACCCGATACCGACTATTTTCGAGAGGGGCAATTCTTATCATAAACTGAAAGCCCTGAGCTTTCTGGCGGGAAGGGATGGCAACAGGCTCCTTGGTCTACTAGATAATATAAACTCCTCCCAGAATGCCGACGGGGGTTGGCCGTGGCTGGGCCGATGGGAATTTGACGAGAAAATCCCCAGCAGCATAACGGATACGGCCTATTTCCTGCCGCCGTTGATAGATGCCGGTGTCGATACAAATTCTGAAGAGATAAAAAGGGCATCGGCCTTCCTGCTGAAAGCCCAGAGGGACGATGGGGGATGGGCGGAAAACCCGGAGTTACACAAGACCATGTGGGAGAGCTGGACATGGTTCAGTGTCGACCACAGCGTTACATGGATTACCGGGCTGGTTATCAAAGCACTGCTAAAATCGGGACATCCGCCCGACGCCCCAGCCATAGTCAAAGCCGTGGGGTTTTTGAAAAGCATGCAGAACGAGGAGGGCGGCTGGCCTTCCCACATCGGCGTGCCGGAGCCGGGCAGCACCGAAATGTGGACGATGGAGGAGGTCGTCTCGACCTTGTTGAGTTGCGGCGAAACGAAGGACTCGGAGATAATCAGGAAAGCCGAAAGTGCCATATTGAACCACCGTGGCAGATGGCAGGAACCTGTGGAAAATCCCCTGGGCGTGTTTCTGATGCTGGGGTATGACCGAGAGCATGAGTACGTTGCGGAATGTATCCGCCATCTTCTGGAGAATCAAAAGGAAGATGGTGGGTGGGGTTTTTACAACGAATGGAACTCCAGTCCCGACCAGACAGTCCGCTGGCTGGAGGTTCTACAGAAGTACGGGGTAAAAACAAGATAAGCTGTGATGTATAGCGATAAAGAATTCTGGGACAAACGATTTGACGACGAAGGTAAGGTCTGGGGTGAGATACCGAGCAAATCAGCCCACCACGCCATGGAGCTTTTTCGCAAGCACGCTGTTAAAAGCATCCTGATCCCGGGTTCAGGCTATGGGAGGAATACCAGATTGTTCTCAGCGTCGGGCTTTGACGTAACCGGTATCGAGATTTCTACGACCGCCTGCGAACTGGCAAAGCAGTTCGACCCTGCATCGAAGGTCTACGAAGGCTCGGTGTTGGAGATGTCGTTTGTCCCCGGTACGTTTGACGCCATCTACTGCTTCAACACCCTCCACCTCTTCTGTGAGAATGATAGAAGGCAGTTCCTGCAAGAATGCCTCGGTAAGCTGGTAGAGGCAGGCCTTGCCTTTTTCACCGCCTTCTCGGAAGAGGAACCGAGCTTCGGACAGGGCAGAGAGGTTGAGAGCAATACCTACGAAAGTCGACCCGGCAGGCCGACCCACTACTTCACCGAGGACGACCTGAGAGAGCACTTCCGAGACTTCGAGATTATCGAGACCGGGATTGTCCATGAGCCGGAAGACCACGGCGGACAACCACATACCCACATCCTGCGGTATATCTTTGCGGAAAAAGCAGCGTAGCAAACGCACAACCGGCACCGATTGTGTCAGTCCAGTGAGAGGAGCAATTTAGAATGGAATGTAATATCGAGGCCAACAAAGCTAAATGTAATTGCACCTACGAGCCCTGCCCAAGGAAGGGCAAGTGCTGTGAGTGTATTGCCTACCACCTCAAGTTCGACGAGCTACCCGCCTGTGTCTTCCCCCCGGAGGTAGAGAGGACCTATGACCGCTCCTTCGGCAGGTTCGTACAGGTCTACGCTAACAAAGCCAGGGGGTGACAAGCCGACCTGTTTGGGCTATATTGGGGATAAAATCGTCCCAGCTCTAATATGGGAGGTAACAGTATGAGTATCCTAGTAGTCGGCTCGGTAGCCCTCGACACGGTAGAGACGCCAATGGGTAAGGTCGAAGGTGAAATCGGTGGCTCAGCCATCTATTTCTCGGCGATTGCCAGTCTTTACACCAAAGTAAACCTAGTGGCCGTAATCGGTACCGACTTCCCGAGGGAGAAAATTCAGTTCCTTCATGAGCGGGGAGTCGATACCCGGGGGCTGCAGGTAGTTATCGGAGAGACCTTCCGCTGGTCAGGGCGCTATGACTACATGTCAAATATCACCGAGACCCTGGATACCAAGCTTAACGTCTTTGCCAATTTTCACCCCGTTCTTCCCGAAGGATACGAAAAGAGCGACATCGTCTTCCTCGCCAACATCGACCCCGACCTCCAGAGGGAGGTGCTGGAGCAGGTACCCGAGACAAAACTAACGATGATAGACACCATGGACTTCTGGATAGAAAACAAGCGGGAATCCCTCATCAAGACAATGAGCATGGTGGATATCGTTACCATGAACGAGGGTGAGGCCCGTCTCCTCGGTGAGACCGAGAGTATCCTCACCGCTGCCAAGGGTATTCTGGGACTGGGACCAAAGATGGCAGTTATCAAGCGGGGCGAATATGGCTGTGTTAAGGTGGATAAAAACGGCTACTTCACCGCTCCGGCCTGCTTACTGGAGCAGGTCAAGGACCCGACCGGGGCCGGGGACACCTTCGCTGGTGGATTTCTCGGCTACCTAGACCAGACCAACGAATTAACCGAACCAGCCATAAGGCGGGCGACGATACACGGCTGCGCCGCCGCCAGCTTTACCGTGGAAGAATTCGGCGTGGAACGGCTCCGCACCCTCACCACCGAGGAAATTGCCGAACGGTATCAAGAGTTCTACAACTTCTCCCATCTACACGACTGGTGATGGTGTCGCCGTATATGTGGTCATTGGTCCGGAGATTGTTTGGCCACAACTTAATGCTCAAAGTGAACGCCAGAAATACTGCCAAGGGGGGATGATTCTTGCCCTGAAGATATGATAAACTGGTATGCGCCTGCCCGAATGACCTTAAGGGAGCTTTTGGGTTACAGATGGCTTCCAAACTATATCGCTAAAAATTTCACGGTACTCAAGTAGATAAGGATGACGAATTCTAAACTGCTTTTTATTCAGCCGAATTACACCACCAGACTTATGATACAATACCAGTTATTAGCTCAAGCCAGTCATATTGTAAGTTTGGGCATTTCTTATCAAAGCGCTAGCAAAGAAGATAAGCTGATTTATCAGTGCGGGTAACGCCAAATGAGTGAGGCAGGAAGGCCGCCAAAAGAGAGAAGTCAAAAGCACCCTCTGTACGGACAATTTAATGGTGAAGTACCCTGGCTGGATGGTTGTAAGGAATACGGGAGAGACACCTGTCTAGATTGCCCTGTGCCGTTAGAGAAGTGTCCTGCGGAAAATCCTCGTCTTCACAAAGGCGGTCGACCAAAGGGAAGTAATAAATAATAGACCATAGACCATCACAAAAGGAGTAATTAATGGCTTCGACCAAGAACTATGATGTAAAAGACCTCAATTTGGCCGATTTAGGTCGACGGCGAATAGACTGGGCATCCCGCGAAATGCCTGTGATACGCCTGCTTCGAGAAAGGTTCGCCAAAGAGAAACCGCTATCCAGTGTCAGAATCGCTGCCTGTCTCCACATTACCACCGAGACGGCTAACCTGGCGCTTACTTTGCAGGCGGGAGGTGCCGAGACCATCCTGTGCGCCTCCAACCCCCTCAGCACCCAGGATGATGCCGCCGCTGCCCTGGTTGAATACGGCATACCCACCAACGCCATCAAAGGGGAGGACTCAGTCACCTACTACCAGCATATCAACACCGCCCTCAACAACAAACCGCACATCACCTGTGACGACGGTGCTGACCTGGTGAGCACGCTACATACCAAGCGTGAAGACCTCATTAGCGGCGTTATCGGTGGTACCGAGGAGACCACCACCGGCGTCATCCGACTACGCAGTATGGAAAAATCAGGTGACCTGAAGTATCCCATCATCGCTGTGAACGACGCCCAGACAAAGTACCTCTTTGATAACCGCTACGGCACTGGCCAGAGCACGATTGATGGCATTACGCGGGCCACCAATATTTTGTGGGCCGGTAAGAAAGTGGTAGTCTGCGGTTACGGCTGGTGTGGGCATGGCATCACCATGCGAGCCAAGGGAATGGGTGCTCACGTGATAGTCACCGAGGTCGAGCCGGTCCGAGCCCTGGAAGCAGCGCTGGATGGCTTCCAGGTGATGCCACTAATGGAGGCAGCCCGGATAGGCGATGTTTTTATTACTATCAGTGGCGACAAAAACGTCATTGATAAAGCCCATCTCGAGGTCATGAAAGACGGGGCTCTTCTGGCCAACAGCGGGCACTTCAACGTAGAGATAAACATCCCAGCCTTGGAAAGTTTGTCCCGCAGCCACAGAGAAGTACGACCATTCGTCGAAGAGTATGAACTGGCCGATGGCCGAAAGCTTTATCTGCTGGGCGAGGGCAGATTGATTAATCTGGCCGCTGCCGAAGGGCATCCGGCCAGTGTTATGGATATGAGCTTCGCCAACCAGGCACTCTGCATGGAACATCTTGCGAAAAACCGGGGGGCACTCGAAACCAGGGTCTATTCCGTCCCACCGGAGATAGACAAAGAAGTGGCCCGTCTGAAACTGGACGCGATGGGCATTGCCATTGACACGCTGACACCTGAACAAGAAAAATACCTCACCAGCTGGGATGAAGGGACATAGAAAGGAGTGCTTATGTCCAATAGTTTTTATGATTCAGATAGTTACTTGCTGACCTCAGAGTCGGTTACCGAAGGGCACCCGGATAAACTGTGTGACCAGATATCAGATGCCATTTTGGATGCCATTATGGCATGTGACCCCGTGGGGCGGGTTGCCTGTGAGACCGCCTGTACCACCGGCCTGGTGGTTGTACTCGGAGAAATAACCACCAGCTGTTATGTCGATGTACCGACAATAGTACGAGAAGTGGTGAAAGATATCGGCTACACGAATCCGGCCTACGGTTTTGACTACCAGTCCTGCGGGGTTCTGGTATCAATCACCGAGCAGTCAGCTGATATTGACCTGGGGGTTAGTAAGTCGCGAGAGCTGAAAGAGGATACCTCCGATACCGATGAGCTTGACCAGACCGGAGCCGGTGACCAGGGAATGATGGTTGGCTTTGCCTGTAACGAGACACCGGAACTGATGCCCCTACCGATTGCACTATCGCACAAGCTGTGCCTGCGTCTTGCCCAGGTGAGAAAGGACGGCACCCTGCCCTATCTCAGGCCCGACGGTAAGTCGCAGGTGACCGTGGAGTATAACAAAGGCGTCGCGAAGCAAATCACCAGCGTGGTTATTGCCGCCCAGCACGATGATGACGTCAGCAGCGAACAGATGGAAAAAGACATCATCGATAAGGTTATCAGGGCAATTGTTCCCGCCTCTCTAATTGACAGCGAGACCAAGTTCTTCGTTAACGGCACCGGCCGCTTTGTCATCGGCGGTCCGGTTTCAGATACCGGCTTCACCGGCCGCAAGATTCTGGTAGACACCTACGGCGGGCTGGCCCGCCACGGCGGCGGGGCTTTCTCCGGGAAAGACCCTACCAAGGTCGACCGTTCAGCGGCCTACATGGCCAGATACATTGCCAAAAACCTTGTTGCTGCCGGACTGGCCGACCGTGTAGAAGTACAGATTTCCTACGTAATCGGCGTCGCCCACCCGCTTTCTGTGGCCGTGGAGACCTTCGGTACGGGCAAGGTTGACACCGATGTTATTGATAAGCTTATCAGCAAACACTTCGACCTCAGGCCGGCCGCCATAATCCGTTATTTCGACCTGCGACGCCCTATCTACCGACAAATAGCCTCCTACGGACACTTTGGTCGCGACGACCTTGACCTGCCCTGGGAGAAGACAGACAAGGCCGAAGCCCTCAAGAAAGAGGCTCTAGGATAGCCATTGACTATGTGACGTGAACGGAAACGAGGAAATTCAAGAGGGGCAGGGCCCCTCTCTCCTTATGCTCCCCCCTTAGCGAAAAAGGGGATTATAATTTAGTGTATAATACACCCTAATGGAAAAGGTCCTTTTCTGCTGGAGCGGTGGTAAAGATAGCGCCCTCGCCCTTCGCGAAATTGTACAAGGCCACACTTATAAAGTGGTGAGCCTGCTGACTACTATAACCGAGGACTACGACCGGGTCAGCATGCACGGCATACCCAGAGCGTTACTGGAGCGACAGGCAGACTGTCTCGATCTGCCCCCTGAAATAGTATTCATTCCCAAAGATTGCTCGACTGAGGAATATGGGGCAAGGATGCAGGAAACCCTCACCAGGTTTAAGCAGCAGGGTGTTCTGTCGGTGGTCTTCGGCGACATCTTTTTAGAAGACGTAAGGAAATATCGCGAGGATAACCTGGCAAGAATCGGAATGAGAGCAGTCTTTCCCCTCTGGGGCATAAATACGGAAACGCTCGCCAAGTCGTTCGTTACCCTGGGCTTTGAGGCCATCGTTACCTGCATCGATTCCAGGATTCTGGATAAAAGATTCATCGGCAGGACAATTGACGAGAGGTTTCTATCCGAGCTTCCGCCAGGGGTCGATCCATGCGGGGAGAACGGTGAGTTTCACTCCTTCGTACTCGACGGGCCGATATTCAGAGAAAGGGTTGCCTGCACCCGGGGTGAAGTAGTGCTCAGGGACTCATTCTACTTCTGCGACCTCCTTCAGAAGGAAGTAGCTACCACCAGCTAAGACCGAAACAAGGGAGCCAAAGAAAGTGGGAGGAAAAAACAACCCGATAAAGTTTGGTACCGACGGCTGGCGGGCAGTCATCGCCGAGGACTTTACCTTTGATAATGTGCGCTTCTGTGCCCAGGGAACTGCTGAATACCTGAAGCAGGAAGGACTGGACAGCCGGGGGCTGATTATCGGCTACGACAACCGCTTCGCTTCCGAGGACTTCGCCGCGGCCGCCGCCGAGGTGATTGCTGGCAACGACATCAAGGTATTTCTCTGCCCACACCCGGTACCAACGCCAGTAATCAGCTACGGGGTTACCGTCAAGGAGACCGGCGGGGCTATCATCATCACCGCCAGCCACAACCCGGCCCGGTGGAATGGTCTAAAGCTCAGGACAGCCACCGGCAGTAGCGCCCCACCCGAGGTTATTGCCCCGGTGGAGGCACTCATCGACCGTGCTTTCAATGCCGGCAGGATGAACCGAATCCTGCTTGGCCTCGCTCGGGAAAAGAAACTCATTGAGTCCCTTGACCTGACACCCATCTATCTGGAGCGGGCTGCCAGGTTTGTAGACCTAGACGAGCTACGCCGTGCCAGACTCAAGGTAGTTGTAGATTCGATGTACGGGGTGGGCGCTGGCTACCTCAAGACACTGCTCGATGGCGGCGCTATTGATGTCACGGAGATTAATAACGAGCGTAATCCTACCTTCCCGGGGATAAATCCTGAACCCATCGCCATTAACCTGAGTAAGCTCTCAACAACTATCAGGGAACAGCAAGCCGATATCGGCATTGCCCAAGACGGTGACGCCGACCGTATCGGCATCATCGACGAAAACGGTGAATTCCTCACCCAGCTTCAGGTATTTGCCCTGCTCTGCCTCTACTTCCTTGAAGTCCGTGGAGAACGCGGGCCGATAGTGAAGACAATCACCTCCACCAGCATGGTCGACCGCCTCGGTGAAATCTATAATGTACCAGTATACGAAACTGCTGTCGGTTTCCAGTACGTTGCCCCGGTAATGGTGTCAAAAGCCGCCATCATCGGCGGCGAGGAAAGTGGTGGCTATGGTTTTAAGGGACACGTACCGGAACGTGACTCCGTGGCTGCCGCCCTCTTTTTCCTAGACTTCATGGTCAAGACCGGCAAGACACCAGCACAACTGCTGGAGTACCTGTACAGCAAGGTCGGCCCGCACTACTACCACCGGAAGGACATCCACTTCCCTGAAGACGAGCGCGGGAGAATTCTCAACCACATGAGAGAGAGCTCCCCGGAGGCTATTGATGGTGTCAGAGTGGTGAAAAAAGACACTACCGATGGCTTCCGCTTCATTCTGGTAGATAAAACGTGGTTGCTTATCCGGTTCTCCGGCACGGAGCCGGTGCTGCGGGTCTACGCCGAAAGTGACAGCATGGCCCGCGTGGAAAGGCTACTGGAACTGGGCAAGGCACTGGCCGGGATTTCAGTTTGAGAAATAACAAAACAGGCTGGGCTTGACAAATATGCTGTAGAGTGCTAGGATTAGTCTGCGATAATATGCCTCACAAGGTTTTTACCTTTGTTATTTTTATCCTTACCTACCCTACCCTTTGCTTTGGGATGCGCCCACAGTAAAGCAGCAATGTCATTGTGCCTGCGTGACACGTAGGAAGAGAGGTTGTGTCTATGTCGTTGGTGGATACTGAGAGTGGCCTGTATCCTGTTACCCGAAAGTCCTACGCTAAACTACCTCAGATACTTGTAGTACCCAACCTGATAGAGGTGCAACTGGAGTCCTTCCGCTGGTTTCAGGAGGAGGGACTCCGACAGGTACTGGAGGAAATATCTCCCATCAAGGACTTCACCGGCAACCGCCTGGAACTTACCTTTGTCAGCTATGAGTTCCGCGAACCCCGTCATTCGGAGCAGGAGTGCCTGCAGCGAGACCTGACCTACTCCGCTCCACTCTATGTAAAAGCAAGGTTACTTATCAAGCAGACGGGAGAAATCAAGGAACAGGACCTCTTTCTCGGTGACATCCCGATAATGACCGTTCGGGGCACTTTTATCACCAGCGGGGCGGAACGGGTGGTGGTCAGCCAGTTACTTCGTTCACCCGGCGTATACTTCACAGTCGAAGAAGATACCTCCAGTGGACTACCACTGTGTCACGCTAAGCTAATCTCCAACCGCGGAGCCTGGCTCGAGTTTGACACCAGCAGTGCCGGGGTAATATCAGCCAAGATAAACGGCAAACGAAAAATCCCGGTAACGACGCTACTACGCGCTATCGGCTACAGCGATGACGAAGAACTGCTGAGCATGTTCGCCAATGAAGATGATTCCCCCGACCGTCAGTTTATCCGCAATACCATGGGGCGTGAGCCGGGGATTCGGGATGAGAACGAAGCCCTGATAGATATCTACCGGAAATTACGCCCCGGCGACCCGCCCAATATCGATAATGCCCGGAAGCTGCTGAATGGCCAGCTGTTTGATTCCCAGCACTACGACCTCGGCATAGTTGGACGTTACAAGATGAACAAGCGGTTGGGGCTTGAAATTCCAGAGTCTCAACGGGCCTTGACCAGGGAAGACATCGTCGAAATAATCAGGCACATCATCATGGTCAACAATGGCGACGATAGAGGTGATGACATCGACCACCTGGGAAATCGTCGGACACGCACCGTTGGTGAATTAGTGCAAAACCAGTTTCGCATCGGGCTTATGCGCCTGGAGCGGGTAGCCAGGGAGCGCATGAGCACTATTCCCACCGAAGCAGCCATTCCCGGTGCCCTGATAAACACCCGTCCGGTGGTAGCTGCCATCAGAGAGTTCTTCAGCAGCTCACAGCTGTCCCAGTTCATGCAGCAGACCAACCCGCTTGATGAGCTGACCCACAAACGAAGGCTGTCGGCGATGGGGCCGGGTGGCCTGTCCCGCGAGCGCGCCGGTTTCGAGGCCCGTGATGTCCACTACTCGCACTACGGACGAATATGCCCCATTGAGACACCAGAGGGGCCAAACGTCGGTCTCATCGGCTCATTGGCTACATACTCCCGCATCAACCGGTATGGCTTCATTGAGACTCCCTACCGCAAGGTCGTCAATGAGATGAGTAATACTGATGAGCAACTACCTGGTAAGACTGTCCGGGAGACAGTGGTCGAAGGCGGCAAAACAGTAGTGAGGGCCGGTACCACCATCGGTAACCGACAGATAGCGGCGTTACAGAAACTACCACCACGGATGATAAAGGTGGTGCCCTTCGTTTCCGACGAGATTGTCTATATGTCAGCCGACCAGGAGGACAGGTACACAGTCGCCCAGGCCAATGCCCAGCTGGACGAGAACAATCAATTTATAGACGAACGAGTTGAAGCCAGACTGGCCGGAAACTACCTGCGCGAGGTACCGGAAAAGATCGACTTCATGGACGTTTCACCCAAGCAAATATTCAGTGTCTCGGCAGCACTGATACCCTTTCTGGAGCACGATGATGCTAACCGCGCCCTGATGGGTTCCAACATGCAGCGTCAGGCAGTACCTCTACTTCGCCCCTCGGCTCCTCTGGTAGCAACCGGCATGGAGGCCGAGGCAGCCAAGCATAGCGGACAGGTACTCCCGGCCCTGAATGATGGGGTAGCAACGTCGGTTACCAGTACAGAGATTGTCATTACCCGGGATAATGGTGGTCAGGACGTGTACCCACTGCTCAAGTTCGTTCGTACCAACCAGGGGACCTGTATCAATCAGCGCCCGATAGTGCGCAAGGGAGACCAGATTAAGCGCGGCGCTGTCCTAGTTGACAGTTCATCAACAGAGCAGGGAGAACTTGCCCTTGGGCAGAACCTCTTGTGCGCCTTCATGAGTTGGGAGGGCTACAACTATGAGGACGCCATCGTCATCAGCAGCCGCCTGGTAGAGAAGGATTCCTTTACCTCGATTCACATCGAGAAGTATGAGGTGGAAGCCCGCGATACCAAGCTTGGCCCGGAGGAAATCACCCGGGACATTCCTAATGTGGGTGAGGAAAGCCTGCGGGAGTTGGACGAAGACGGTATCATTCGGATCGGGGCCAGAGTCGGGCCGGACGATATTTTAGTCGGAAAGATTACGCCCAAGGGAGAAACTGAGCTTTCCGCTGAGGAGAAGCTCTTGCGGGCCATATTTGGTGAGAAAGCCCGCGAGGTAAAAGATACCTCTCTGCGTGTACCTCACGGCGAGTGGGGTAAAGTAGTCAATGTGAAAGTATTTACCGGCGATGACCTGCCTGCCGGAGTCAATCAATGGGTGCAGGTGTGGGTAGCACAGAAGCGACCTGTCTCCGTCGGGGACAAGCTGGCAGGAAGACACGGCAACAAGGGGGTTGTTTCCATAATTGCCCCGGTCGAGGATATGCCCTTCCTCCCTGATGGCACGCCGGTGGACATCATCCTTAACCCTATCGGGGTGCCCTCACGGATGAACATCGGTCAGGTTCTTGAAACGCACCTGGGCTGGATTGCTCAGATACTAGGCTTCAAGGTACTGACCCCCGTTTTTGATGGCGCCGATGATATCGCGATTGAGGATGCCCTAGCTAGGGCATGGATAGCCCAGAGAGCAGCAGCGGTCGACCCGGACAACGGGCACATACCCATGGACATGACGAAGGCCAAAGAGTGGGTTGACAGCCACGGCTATAGTGGTGAAGCAGTCTTCAATGACGAATCCCGCGGGGAAGCCACGAATGTTTGTCTGCGCCTCTGGCTCGAAGAGCAGGGAATCAAAAGCAACAAGCTCTCTCAAGAGGAACTGGCTGGTACAGTCGAGCGCCTCCAAACTGAACAAGCCCTCATCCCACCGACCCTAGGTAAGGTCATTCTGTATGATGGCCGGAACGGCGAGTCTTTTGACCGGCCGATAACAGTGGGAAATATCTATATGATGAAGCTGAACCATCTGGTCGAAGACAAGGTTCACGCCCGTTCGACCGGACCCTATTCCCTGATTAGTCAGCAGCCCCTCGGTGGCAAAGCGCAGTTTGGCGGCCAGCGCTTTGGTGAGATGGAGGTATGGACACTGGAGGCCTACGGAGCTGCCCACAACCTCCAGGAAATGCTTACTATCAAGTCGGACGACGTCAGCGGTCGAACCAAGGCGTATGAGGCGATAGTAAAGAATGAAGATATTCTCCAGCCCAGCGTGCCGGAATCGTTCAAGGTTCTCGTCAAAGAATTGCAGAGCCTAGGGCTGGCTATTGAGGTAATCAACGAAGAGGACAGGGCTGGCCTTATTAGAGGAAGCACCGAAATGCCCCAGCTAGAAGCCGGCGCCGAAGGCGAGGAAGAGGCCGAAACCGACGAGGATGCAATAGACGAAACAACCGAAGAACCCACGCTGGAAACCGAGCTTAAAACTGATGAGGGGACAGCGGCTGAAACAGCCGAAGACTTCACATCAGAAGCAGAACCCGAAACTGATGAGAAGGTAGCCGCTGAAGCCCCAACACCAGAAACGACGGCGGAGGCCGAAACCGACGAGGAGGCAGTTGCTGAAACAGCCGAAGACCTAACATCAGAAGCAGAACCTGAAACGGAGAGTGAATTGACTGGAGAGGTAGAAGAAGAAAATGCTTGAAGTCAATGATTTTGATGCTATCCGCATTTCGCTGGCTTCACCGGAGCAAATCAAAAGCTGGTCATACGGGGAGGTTACCAAGCCGGAGACGATCAACTATCGTACCCTAAAACCAGAAAGGGACGGACTGTTCTGCGAGAAAATCTTTGGCCCGACCAAGGACTACGAGTGTTTCTGCGGCAAGTACAAGAAGATCCGCTATAAGGGCATCATCTGTGATAAGTGCGGTGTCGAAGTGGCCCGGGCCAAAGTACGCCGGGAACGAATGGGACACATCCAGCTGGCCTGCCCTGTGAGCCATATCTGGTTTGCCAAGGGGATACCCAGTCGATTGGGTCTATTGCTTGATCTCTCACCGAGAAATCTAGAGCGGGTGCTGTACTTCTCACATTACATCATCACTTCCGTGAACACAGAGGCACGGGACCTAGCGATCGAAGAACTCAAGGAGCAGGTCTCACAGGATATGGAAGAGCGCCAGGCGGCGTTGGAAGAAAAAATTCAAGACATGCCAGACGCCTCGGTGGAGGAAGTTAACCAGCTCCGGCGAGACCTGAGTGAGGAGAATACGCCACTGCGTGAGAGTCTCCTTGCCGACCTAGAGCAACTGAAAGAGCTTCAGGTGCAAAAGCTACTGAGTGAGAACGAATATCGGGAGCGGAAGCAGAAGTGGGGCGACATCTTTACCGCCGGTATGGGTGCTGAAGCAATCCTCAAGGTGCTCAAAAGCCTAGACATGCACAAGCTACGCATTGAGCTGCTGGAAGAGACCCACTCCACTTCCGGCCAGCGCCGTAAGAAGGCAAGCAAGCGGCTGCAGGTAGTGGAGGCATTTCGTCGCAGTGGCAACAAGCCGGAGTGGATGATTCTTACCGTATTGCCCGTCCTTCCTCCCGACCTTCGACCGACTGTTCAGCTCGATGGCGGCAGGTTCGCTATCAGCGATATAAATGACCTCTACCGACGAGTGATTAACCGCAATAACCGATTGCACCACCTGATTGACATCGGAGCACCGGAAATCATTGTCCGCAATGAGAAACGGATGCTCCAGGAGGCAGTCGATTCGCTCATTGACAACGGCAAGCGGGGACAACCAGTCTCCATCAGTGGTAATCACAAACTGAAGTCACTCTCCGACATGCTGCGGGGGAAACAGGGACGCTTTCGCCAGAACCTGCTTGGCAAGCGGGTCGATTATAGCGGACGGTCGGTCATCGTCATCGGACCTGAACTAAAGCTTCATCAGTGCGGTTTGCCCCGGCGAATGGCCTTAGAATTGTTCAAGCCGTTTGTGATGCGCCGGCTGATTGAGCAGGGTCTGGCCCACAACATCAAGAGTGCCCGCCGTCTAGTGGAGAAGGCCAAGCCAGAAGTGTATGACATACTGGAGGACGTCGTCAAAGGGTGGCCGGTATTGCTCAACCGCGCCCCCACCCTGCATCGTCTCAGTATACAGGCCTTCGAGCCAGTGCTTATTGATGGCAGTGCCATCCAAATCCACCCGCTCGTCTGTTCTGCCTTCAATGCCGACTTCGACGGCGACCAGATGGCAGTCCACATCCCCCTCTCTAAGGCAGCGGTCAAAGGTGCCAGGGAGATGATGTTGAGCATACACAATATGCTACTGCCATCGTCCGGTGAGCCGGTGGTAACCCCAACCCTCGACATGGTGCTGGGCTGCTACTATTTGACGACGATCAGACCTGAAGCCAAAGGAACGGGTACCCTAGTTGGCAGCTTTGAAGAGGCCAAGCTCATGTATGAACTTGGCGCGATTGACCTCCGTGCTGAAATTGAAGTCCGAGACCGGGAAAACGGTGGAGAGAGGACTAAAACCACGGTCGGGCGTATTCTCTTCAATGATGCCCTGCCGGCAGAGATGGAGTTCTACAACCAGCCAGTTGACAAGTCCATCTTAAAAAAGGTGGTGACAGACTGCGCCAAACTCATGAGCAATGAGGACATGGCGGCTGTCATGGATGACCTCAAGGAACTCGGCTTCCGCTACGCCACCAGGTCCGGGGCAACCATCGCCATGAGTGACCTCGAGGTCCCTGCTCTCAAGGAGCAACTATTGAAGGAAGCGGAGGAGAAGACCGCCACTATTGAAAGCCAGTACCACCGGGGGCTGATTG
>SMTZ1_10000177_pt1 | contig 53294 bp, 28 predicted proteins | sample DeeMarSWOR136_30_FD_25667 | JGI IMG/M metagenome (IMG submission 25667) | reverse complement strand
ATTTGTTGTTGGCGATACTTCCTGGGTCTGATTACCGCCATGACTCCATTGGCGAAAAATATATTTTGTCCCGGGTGCACCATTTTGTACCGCAACCACTCCGATGCTATGCTTTGAAGCAGCCACCCATTCAGCAGTAAAAGGCGCGTCCTGTTCTTCGCCATCAACAATGACTTTTGTCCCCTGTCCAACATTGGTGGTAACAACCACAGTAATATCTGAGCTGTAATCTGCGATTATTGTTTTGGGTTCATTAATTGAAATTATCAAAGGATTACCGGGGACAATTTTATTATTTACTTTCCAGCCTTTGAATGCATAATTGACCTGGCTCAGCACTAAAGAATCCGGGGCTGTGATGGTTGTAAATTGTTGACCCTGATCATACCATCCAGCTCCAGGAACCTGTAAAATCCCTTCCGGTTCCGAGCCTGTCACGACTAAATATTCTGCATCCCAATTTGATTGCTCTGTAATCGGTTCTGAAATAGTAATAGTTGATTTGGCGTTGGTTCCCGTGTAACTTCCGCTGCCGGTTCCAGTCCAGGAGAGAAAATGATAATGCGCATTGGATCGATTAACTATTGTCGAATCGACTCCAAAATTGACAACAGCGCCGGGTGAATACCAGCCTGCTCCAAAAGGATTGCCATGCGGTGAAATAATATCCACATAATATTGTGTCGACCAGTTAGCAGTCTCGATAACCGGATTATTCATCACGACACTGGCTTGTCGTATTTGCCCTGAATAACTTCCTGCACCGGTTCCGGTCCATGAATCAAAAATATACTTTGTACTGGTTCCATGGGTAATCGAAGTTTCTATTGAAAAGTTGGCGGTCGTGCCAGCATTATACCAGCCGTTACCCTGCGGATTCCCATAATTTGATTGAACAGTCAGATAGTATTGTGTTTTATACCTTGCTGTAAACGTTGTCGATTGAGTCACTGAAACGGAATGACTCTGTGCTCCCCCATCGCTCCAGGATTGAAAAATATAGCGCTTGCTACCAAACGTTTGTGGAGAAGGCGCAAAAATCTGGTGCTGCGAATCGATTTCCCAATAGGTTGAGTAGGGCGCCCGGTGGGTTTCACCGTCAACTGTGATTTCCGTTCCATCCAGCACACTGGTGATAATCGTTACCACAACAAGGTTGGTGGTAATTTTAACACGTCCACTCACCATGGATGCTGTTGGACTGCCATTATTGAATGCAAAATATGTAAAGGTTAGATTGCTGATATCCCCTCGATTTCCGATGACGTCAAACACGATATTGACAAGACGACCATTCCCTGTCAGTTTATTAGCACCATATCCACCGACAATTAGTTTTCCTTTTGTCGAATCATTGAAAACCGGAGCAGCCCAATCCGCTGCAATTGTATTCTGGTGATTCACGCTATTTGGTTTTAATATTAGACTATCATAGCTTACGATAAATTCATAAGAATATATTTGATATGATGAAACATCTGTCAACCGTAGCGGAATAGTGATTTTACTGCCCCAATCCGCTGTGGTATCTGGTAGTGTTACCTGAACCTGAGCGTTCACCAAAGTTGTAATAAACGTTAAAACTAAAAAAATTCCCCCTATCCTGTTGCGCATTTATCAATCCTTTCCAGAATTTTCTTTAATTTTAATCACTTATTTCAATAGAATCATTCTATCCACACCAAAGATTTCATTATTCTGCTTTACCACAGCGAAATAAATTCCTGGTGGTACGCTTATGCCCTGGTCATCAGTAGCATTCCAATCAATTACCATGCCAGCCGGATTCACAGCAAACTTTTCATATTGCTTGATTCTCTGGCCCAGTATATTATAAATTTCAACCTCGATTAGTCCTATTCCATTTAAGTGAACTGCTATATGGGTTAGATCGCGAAAAGGCTCTGGATAATTTTTCACCAATTGAACCTGTTGCGGCAGGGTCAAAGAATTTCGCTGTCTAACTCCCATTGGCAATAAAATTTTTAAAGAGCCATTTTCAACGGTTGCTACTGGATTATTATTGTTAAATTTGAATACGTTAAATATTATCGCGGTTGAATCTCCTGGTTCTGCAATCACCTTGAAAACGAGATTTAACAGGGTATCTCCGGCTGCTAATTCAGAAACGCCAAATGCGCCGACAATCATTTTTCCGGCAGAATCGATATTTGCAACAGCGGTTCCCCATTGCGCGGTGAGGGTGCTTTCAACAGATACACCCACTGCTCGAATCACTAATGAATCAAATTTTAATTCAAATTGATACGAGATAATTCCATAGCTCGAAACATCGCTTACCAGTACAGGAACCACAACCGTATCCTGCCGCGTTTTAATGTCCGGAATTTTTACGTTAACCTGTCCATAACCATTATTTCTCCCCCATGCAATAATGATCAAACTGATCGAGATGATCAGAAAAAGTTTTGATCGCTGCATGTTGCTCCCTTATTTTAATTTTACCATTTTAGTTATTTTAATGTCTTTCCCACAGGTAAATCTCATAAAATAGACGCCGCTTGACAACTCCTGACCATTATTATCTTTTCCATCCCAGAACTGTTCATGAATGCCAGGAGCCAGGTAGCCCACATTGAAATGACGTACTTCTTTTCCCAGCATATCGTATATAACCAATTGTCCATGACCAGGCTGGTGATTCTGATAAGAAATTTTTGTCGTGGGATTAAAAGGATTCGGTTGATTAGTTAATTGTATAACCGTTTTAATGTTCTTTTTATCAACAATAAAGATAGTGGTTTCATCTGAAATGGGTTGCAGGTTATTGATTCTAAATAATGTTACTGCGAGATGAGTCCAGTTGGTATTTTTCTTGTTGATTCCTATAAATATCACTCGAACAAAATCGCCTTCTAATTTTGATGCTTTAGTCGTATACATAGCAATTTTTATTTTCCCACCTGGCAGGACATTATGAATTATTGTAAAATCATTTGAAAGCTCAGTTTTTCTAATTTCAACAAATTCCAATTGTTCAGGATCATATTCAATTTGAATATCAGCCGAAAGAACATTTTCATGATCTATGATTAATGGCACGTAGATTTTTCTATTGATGAGACCGAAAATTCTATCTGGTAACACAGATGTTGAAGTAATCGTTTTAAAAGCGGAAAGATTGATCTCCCGCCAATTTCCATCCACATCGCCCCGTACGATGCCTTTATAGTTTTCATTTTTATAAGAGCCTATTATTTTTTCATAAAATCGGCTTTGTGGCTCAAACAAGAATTCTCCAACATAAGAGGAATCAACAGGGGGGAGATCAACAGCGAACCTGGCGATTTGAGAGGCGTCGTACATACAAACCTTTTTATCAAGATCCACATCTGCCGCGAGTTTCCGATAATAATCCAGCGTGTCCAGTTCGATCGCATGTTGCGCCACCAGGGCGGCGTCATAGGCTGAAATTGTACTCTCATCAGAATCATCCGAAGATTTAGATGGCTTCAGCTTATAATTTTGTCCCTGTTCAACCGAAAGTAAATATCTGCCTTTCTGGTCTGTGAACATACTATCGTTAGTAAAACCTTCCACTAATAATTTTACATCTGAAATGGGTGTATTATTGGAATAATATTGAACCGCTCCATCAACCTGGTAGGACACATTTTTACCATAAAAAAAGTAAATTTTCCCACCCCAATGTTCACCACTACTGTTGAACGGTCCAGATGTTGCAAAATCATGGGCATTATCACCGTTCACATCACCGACATCTGTTACCTGCCAACCGGCACAGGTAATAGAATCATCACCCCAAAAATAATCCGGAATATTCTCCAAATTAAAATCATGTTGCCAGCCGCTCGCTCTGCCCTTAATTAAATACATTTTCCCAGAATGTGGATAAGGACCGTTGAGATATCGGGCGCCAATCAAAAAGTCATCAAAACCATCGCCATCATAATCCTTTAACCCTGATGTGCAAAATCCGGTATGAGTTTCCACATCCTCTCCGATAAATGAAGCATTGGCTGTGCTAAGCGAAATTTCCTGATTCCCCCAACTATCTTTTCCAAGAATGAGATAAATTCTGCCGCCATTGAAAAACGATTTTATTGCTGATATTAAAAAATCTGAATAACCGTCATTATTTACATCATTCGCATGACTGATCCAGGACCCGGCATAGTCCTCCTCAAACTCACCAATAAATTTATAATCCGCATCTTTGAGGTTAAAATTATGCCCCCAGTCCACACTCGTTCTGCCCAATATGAGACAAGCCATATTTGCTCCTGGTACACCGATAACAAAATCTGGAGTACCATCGCGATTTACATCTCCAACACCAGCTACTGAATATCCGACGAGCGCTTCTTCAAGCGGATATACAAACGATGCCACAGCCTTTTCGGCGACTAAATTTGTTTCATTCCAGCCGGTCGGATCACCCAAAATCAGGTAGGCTTTACCATCCCATTTTTTATATTGATTCCGATAGGGAGCGCTACAGATTATATCATCACAGCCATCATGATTGATGTCCCCAACAAAAGAGTTAGCATATCCCAATTGATCCAGGCCATTTTCACCGACCAAGTTCACATTGGCAGATAATGTCAATTCACAATCTTTGCCCCAATTCATTTCCTTTTTTCCAAATACAATATAAATCCACCCGGGAATTGTGGGAACCCGATCCCATGCACCGGGAGCGCCAATAACAAGGTCATCGAAACCATCGCCATTAAAATCACCCTTACCTGCAACATTGTAACCAACCATATCATAATCGTGGCTTCCCCTGAAAATGGCAGTGGCTTCATTCTCTAGATTCGCTTCGAATCCCCAATTTGTATTCATGCCACCGGCAATCAAATACACGGCGCCAGAATTCCAGCCGTGTACGTAATTATGATAAGCCGCCACCATGAAATCGTCATATCCATCACCATTGACATCGCCAGCCCCGGACATTGAATAACCACATCGTTCATGACTGTTAATGCAAATAAATGTTGCGTCTGGAAATATTTCACCTGTCGCAGCATCCGGATTAACCTGACTCATAACAAATGAATTTACAGACAAAATTGAAATTATAATCACAGCAATCTTACTTTTCTTGATGCTACTCATTGATGTCGCCCTCTATTTAATATGGATAATTTTAATTTTCTCATTTCCAGTAGAACAAATAGCTTTACAAATATAAATTCCTGAAGTTACAGCATTCCCAAATTCATCTTTTCCATCCCAGTTTAATTGATATCGTCCGGGCAATAGCTGTTCATTTAGCAGCGTTCTAATTTGTTTCCCAAGCATATTAAATATGGTAACTTGAACCTGTACTTTCTCAGCTACAAATAAAGGAACTATTGTTGAGTGATTGAATGGATTGGGGTAGTTCTGCAATAATTCAAATTTTTCAGGCAATTGAATATCATTCTCGATCTTTAAATGAATCGTTGGCAATTCCAGCAATTTGTTATCAACTAAAAATTTATTGGTTACAATATTCGTCTGGTGCAAACCAGTTTGAACAGGTTTAAAAATAAGATACAGCAAAACACCTTTGTCACAAATTTGTTTTGGGGTATAGCCTCCAATGATTAATCTATTTTTCAAATTGACATTATAAACTAATTGAAAATCCCTGGTTAAACCTGTCTTTTGAATTCCAACAAAATTTAAGTCCTGTTGATTGTAGCTAATATCAAGGTCAAAGGAAATGAACGGATTTGGGGGATTAACCATTATCGGGAAATAATATGTTTCATCCTTAGCAATTGTCCTGGTGACAGGGGAATCGGTCGCGACTTTTATTAATCCTGAATCCGGTGATTGCCAGTTTAAATCCACATCTCCTGTTACAAAGCCAGTATAGTTTTGATCGGTTTTATCTGCTGTTACTGAATCGTATTGCATAAGTTCTGGAATAAAAGTCCACTCTCCCGCGTGAGAATCATCAAGCGGCGGCAATTCAACCGCATAACGCAATGTATTTGCGGCGTCAAACATATTGATACGGCTATCAAAATTCACATCGGCAGCTTTCAGGTTAATTGTGTCCGCTACTTCCAGGTTTATCGTGATTCTGGCAATTAATGCCGCATCATAGGATGTGATCGCATTGACAGCATGTTCATCAGTCGGTTTTTTTACATAAACCGAATGGTCTTGTTTGCCTCGAACAACCAGCCTGTATTGTCCCAGGTCATCAGTCGAATCAATCGCTGTCGAGACTGAATCTATATATAGAGGCGCACCGGGAATAGGTTTGTCGGTTTGAAAATAAGTAACAGTTCCCGATATTTCATAAGGCACCTGCTGGCTGGCAAACAGGTAAACTTTGCCATTCCATTTGTGGATTTCGCTGTTGAATGGCGCTGAAACCAGGTAATCAGCTACACCATCGTTATCGACGTCACCAGCCATGGCAACCGCGTATCCATTTCCACTTGAGTCTCTTGAACAAAAATCGGGAATGGTTCCGAGGGGAACATTCTTATGCCAGCCGGTTGCCTTGCCTTTAATTAAATATGCTTTTCCGTCAACTGGACCATTATCATCTTTGTAGGTACCGACCAAAAAATCGTCGTAGCCATCGCCGTCCACATCGCCTGCTATAGTTAATCCCCAGCCAGCCTGGTCTGTTTCCTGTTCACCGATGAATGAAGCATCACCATCTTTCAGAGCAAATTCCTGTGTCTCCCACCCGCCCGATCTGCCAAACAGGACATAGACTTTTCCTGCCTGAAATTCCTGATCACTGTCGTGAATCGCGGAAATAATCATATCCGCTATGCCATCTCCATTGAGATCACCGCCCCCGGCGACTTTCCAGCCGACACCTTCTATTGTGTAGCGGTGATTTCCATATAAAATTAAATCAGCATTGTCCAGGTCATAATTTCTGCCCCAATTCACAGATGTCCGACCATAGATAACAAACACATGGCTGGTTCCAAAAGATCCGATGGCAAAATCCAAAATCCCATCACTGTTCACATCTCCAATTCCAGCCACAGAATATCCCACTTTTGCGCCTTCACGTTCATATTTAAATATGGCGTCAGCATTAGCCAAATAGTCCACTGGAAGCCAGGGTTCGGCTCGTCCCAGAATGAGATAAGCCAGCCCGGCATCTTCATATTTTGCATCCTTAAACGGCGCTCCTACCAAAAAGTCATCATAACCATCACGATTAACATCCCCAATATACGCCACGGACAAACCGGCCAAATCCTGCAGTCCATCACCTTCATACATCGCATCACATGATTCATACAATAAAAACTCATTTCCCCAATCTGGTTCTTTTTTGCCGAAAAGAATGTACACTCGCCCTGACATCCAGGGCACTTTATCATTACCAGCCGGAGCGCCGATAAGAATATCGTCAAAACCATCGCCATTCAAGTCACCATTACAGGCAACAGAATAGCCAGCCGCATCATAAGCTTTCTGACCTAAAAAACGAGCATCTGCACTGCCAACGCTATCATCAGACCCCCAACTAAGGTAAGCATGACCCAAAAACAAGTAAACTGCGCCGGCATCCAATCCCATGACATCATTATGAAATGTTCCGATCAAAAAATCGTCAAAACCATCGCCATTTATATCCCCGGCTCCGGCTAGTGCATAGCCAATTCGTTCTGCTTCCTCCTTTCCAAAAAACGATGCCGATGGAGTTATTGTCCCAATGTTCGACTCAAATAAATTAACATGGCTTTGACTATAAGCTAATTGACTCAACAACATCAGGCAAATCAATCCCTGGATTTTCATATAAATGGCCCCTCAATTCCTGAAACGCTAAAGCACAGTGCCTAAGCATTGAAGTGACAACAATGATCTAAATTCTCAAGCTTAAAGTGTATAAATTAAAAGTTAAGATTCGACATTATTCAAATTAATTTATTAATAAAATTTTGTCGGTTTTGCTCGAACAGGTATGAATTTATATACCGTCACAATTTGGCTGTTGAGCAATAATTTCCACCTGGAGAGCGAATATTATTTAAAATCTTCTCTCTCAAATTAAACACAATTTCACATCTGTACATTTTGGGAAGGGGTGATTTACCTCGGAAGCAATCTCAACGGGAAAAAAACCTACTGATCACAGGCGTAAATAAATCTCACGTAAAGACACCAGGTCACAAGGAATTTGAAAAGATAATTTCTGTTCGTTCTGATACTAACTACTTCGTGTCTTCATGGTCGAATTCTTGGAATAATCCACCTTAAATGGACTACTCTACTTTTTTACAGTTTGGATCAAAAACTCACCAATTGCCCCAATTAGTTGAAAAAATTCCCTGGGAGATTTTATTTTCGGAAGATTAAAATCAATATTTTCTCGCTTTAAAATTCTCCAGATCTGTTTCGGACGAAGGTAAAATTTCGTATGTGCCAATTTTTGTAATCTGGCAAGCTCTTTCATTGTTCTGCCTTTCGGGACATAAAATGCCTGGGTATTACTCAACCCTGCGGCAGTATTAATGTTTGACCAATCATCCGTGATTTGAAGCCCCTCTGCAATTGCCATATTTAGTAGCTCAGTACCGGGATAGGGAACAGCTAAATTGAATTTGGCAATATCGAGAGGCAGCTTCATCGCAAAATCAATCGTAGCCAGCGAATCTTCTTTCGTTTCGGTGGGCAATCCCAGCATAAATGAACCTCTTGTTTTGATACCCACACGATGCGCCATATTTACAGCATTTTCGATGACTTCAATCTTCACACTTTTACGGATCAAATCCAATAATCGTTGCGTGCCAGTCTCGATACCAAAGCTAATGTACTCACAGCCAGCTTCTCGCATGTGTTCTAACAGCGGTTCATCCACAGCATCAGCCCGTGTTTGACACAACCATTTTGTTGTTTTGTGGTATCCCCGTTCGATAAGCAAGTCACAAATTGCCATTGTGCGAGCTTTCCTCACGACAAAATTATCATCAGCAAAGCTAAAAAATTTTGCGCCATAATCCCGTACCACTACATCCACTTCCTCAATCACACGCTGAGGGCTGTTGAAACGATATTTAAAACCGGAGACACTTCGTGCGGAACAAAAAACACATTTGTAGGGACAACCTCTTGAGGTAAGAATCCACTCGATAGTGTAGCTATCATTATAATCTGTGAGCAACTTCCAATTCACAGGCGGAAAAACATCGAGGTCTTTTTCATACTTTCGATTTACCGTATGATTAAATCTGCCATTTAACCGATGTGAAAGTCCATCTATCTTTGTGAGCGATCCACTGCTTTCTATTGCCTGTAAATATTCTAAAAACGTGAATTCTCCTTCACCTCGTACGACAACATCAACATTTGGATCCTGCAATGTTTCTTCTGGAAGAACTGTGGGATGAATATTGCCCATTACAACTTTAATTTCAGGATTAATGTTTTTGATATCAGCAGCAATTTCATGTGCCCGCGCCATTCCTGGTGTGGTACATGTAAATCCAATAGTTCCAGGATGAAACTCATTCACTATCTCTTGAATTCGATTTTCAGTCAGTAATTCTATTTGTTCATCAAAAAGCCTGACTTCATATCCCTGATTTTCTAAGAAGCTCCCCAAAAAAACAATACTTAACGGAACCGAAGGCGTCAGCAGCATGTTGACTAACTTGCCGTATTTCTTTTCCTTGTCAATTGCCGGATTCACCAGCAGTACATTTTTATGATTCACTGTTCCCCTCTAATTATACCTGCCTAAATTAAAAAATATTTTAATATGTCCCTGTGTATTCTCGGCTGGCTATGTTGCTTTTTGTAAAATATATTCATTATCGCTCTTCAAAAATATACAATGTGACCGCTACTTCAAAGGTAACGGTCACATTGGACGCTCCTTGTTCTATTCCTTTCTTAGCGGTAGTTTTGAAAACCTATCGTAATAAAACCATCTTCTTTATTTCAACATGCGAATCAGTTACCATTCGATAGTAATAGATACCAGAAGTAACTGGAGTATTGTTATTATCCAGACCATTCCAGATGACGGCGTGGTAGCCAGCTTCCTTCATTTCGTCAACCAGTGACTTTACTTCCTGACCTTTAATATTATAAATCTTTAATTTAACCATCGTCTGTTTTGGAAGCTGATATTCAATATGAGTCATTGGATTAAATGGATTCGGATAATTTTGATACAATTTGTAATTTTTGGGCCTGGTGACAAAAACTGTAATCGGATCATGTTGTGTCTTATCACCATTAATTGAAACATCTTCTAATTTATACTGATATGCCTCCCCAACTTTTACATTGTGATCAATATAACGATATTTTTTCGTTCCATCTGATGCTACCAATTGTTCATTAACCTGCCGATACTCTCTTTCCGACGAAGATTTTCTTAATATGTTGAATCCTGCGTGAGCCACTTCAACAGTTGTCTCCCATGCTAGCTCAATACCCTGGCGTTCAACAATATGACCAGAAAAATGAGCTAATTCGACCGGCGTTTTAACATAGATATACCAATCACGCTCAACTGAATCATAGCCATCAGAAACTTTGACTTTTATGTAATGACCGCCAAGATTTTCATCAGCGACATAAAAATCATAAAAGCTTTTTGATGAAACAAGGATGTTATTATCATACCATTCAAAAGTTGGTTCATCATTGTCTGGATCATTAACATGAACGATAAATCGATATGTTTCCCCGACATCTTTATGTCCGACCAGATCGTGATTGATCGGTTCATAATAAGTAATCTGGGGCATACGGTTAACATTTTCTACCGTTATTGTAACCGGTTCATCATCAAATCCGCCTTTATTATCCCATGCCATAAAATGCACTATATATGTTCCAGCTTGAAAATAATTCGGAGTCCAGGTCAACTGTTTTGTCCCCAATGAATCGAACAGAGCGCCTGGCGGCAGATTTCGAATACCATACTGAACTGGATCATTATCATCGTCAGGTGCCTTGACCTTGAAAGTAGTGTTTTGATTTTCTCGAATTGTTACATCTGGAATTGGATCATAGACCGGAAACTTATTGGTAACCCCAGTTGCCTGAAATTCAACCGGTGATCCATTTAAACTATTATTAATAGCCCACACCTTATAGTTAGGACCGGTTAAATTCCCCAATTGAAATCGTGCCGAAGCAATGCCATTTTCATCAGCATAAACAGTACGATCGAGTATGATCCCATTACCTTGTGTTACGATGAACGATATTGGAACATTTTGACCGCCAGCAGGATTGCCGTATTGATCACGGACTATAACAGAAAATGGATACACTAATACTCGTTCGAGTGTCCCATTCTGACTATTTCCATGAAATTCTTCCATGGAAACAGCGGTTGAAGCGACGGCATAGACCCGGATTTTAAGTCCATCACCGATTAATCCGGGAGCTGCAACCATGATCTCAATTGCACCAATTGTATTACCCAGGTTAATAGTTACCGGGGCGATTCCATTGGGGCCGCTCACGACTGCTCCGGAGCCATTAATAGTGGCATTGCCTTTATTAATAGCAAAGTTCACCGTATATCCACTTACGGCATTATCAAAAATATCGGTCACTTTAACCTGAATACCAGTTATCTGACCACCGACAGGTCCTGTTTTTCCTTCTCCAGTTGCGTTCACCATTTTTGAAGCCTCACCCGCGATACCCTGGGCAGTAAATCCGACTGGAGAACCTGACAATTCAGACGCCACTGCCGAGACAACATTTGATCCAGCAATCCTTCCCAGCGTGAACGATATGCTTGCCTGTCCAAAAGGATCGGTTCTAAGAATAGCGTTTGAACTACCATTAATATTACCGCCGCCAAATTCAACATTATACCTGACCGCGTAATCAAAAATGGGATCGTCATTGCTGTCTACTACTTTAACAACGAGTGGTTCAGCTAACGAGAGACCGGCTGTTCCAAATTGAAGATTACCACTCTGCAATTTTAAATTCGACGCAATACCTTCATGGGCAGTAGCAATGTACCTCACATTTCCTGAATTAACCAATCCTTCAGCTAAGGCACGAGCTCGATTCACTTCTTCAGAAGGTCCCAGCACCCAGTGCGCGAATGCAACGCCATTTTGATCGGTATAAACATATTGAGATTCAGAATTCCTGTGTTCCCAAATATATCCCCCACCTTCGAATGCCTCAAAGTGGATGGGATGGCCCTGAATTGGATTACCATGAATATCCACAACAATCGCTTTAATCGGCGCTTTCAAAGCTGTACCGAAATTTCCGCTTTGATCAGTACCGGAGACGTAACTGATACGGTGTGCATTTAACGGCGTAAATCTAACTTTTGCAGTATCTTCTAAATTGATGCCATCTGTAATATCACGAACAGTAACTACCTTCACTTCTGCCTTTGTCGATGCAAGGTATCCAACTGCCTGACCATTAGCATTTGTTGGTTCCCAGAAACCTGACTGCTTGTTAGCACTACCTGTGACATTTAGAAATCCCACTACTTTATCTGTGATTTTATTTTTCCAATCATCCTGCAAAGTCACTGTAATCGTCGATTTCGACTCTCCATCAGAGGAGACAGGACTGGAAGCGGCAATAATTGAATTTTTAGCACTCACTGGACCTTCTCTCGTTTCTACAACAAATGTCCGTGGTGACTGGTTCAATTCGACCTGATTCCAGGAGCGCGCCCTGACAACATTTTGCAGACCAGCTACTGGCCCCGGGTAATAATCTACCCGGGAAATTCCATTCTCATCCGTTGTGTCTGTTTTAATCGAATCGGCTAATCCATCAAATGAACCATTCCCTTGAACTACTTCCCACTGTACCGGATGACCTGGCACTGGATTGCCATCCCTATCCGTCACTTTAACAACGAAAGGTTTAGGTAGTGGCTGCCTGACAGAGCTTCGCGGTTGACCGGTTCCGGAAACAGTCTCCAGTGTATGAGCTGCACTGGCAGTTCCCGACGCGTAAAAGGTCATGGGTGAATTTGTTAAATCATCCGTCGTCCCGGGAATGTATGAAACAACCTCCACTGAATTATTATTTTGTCCAGAAGCCCTGCCAACGGTTAAAATAACCTGGGTCTTACCTTCAGCATTGGTATTCTTTGTCACAGTAGTCTTTGAAGAATCCAGGTCTAAATAACCACCACCAGTCTTAATAGTAAAGATCACCGGGCGCCCGGTGTAGGGATTACCAAAAGCGTCGGTCACCATAACAACAATCGGTTTTTCCAGGGGACTCCCCACAACCGTCCGCTGATAATTACCACTGACTTCCACCAACTCAGTGGGTTTACCAATACTGGATGATGCTGTGTATTGAATCGGAGAGCCAGGTAAAGCCTTGCCTTTGTAACTGGCGCTTGCTTCAACAATATTATTTTTATCTCCTGGCATTGGACCAAGTGTAAATGCGGCTGCTGCCACCTTTGTGGTTGTATCTGACTTAATCACAGCGATAGAATCTCCCGCGATTTTACCGCCACCCTCGATAACCTTGAAGGTGATGTCGAATTTCGGAATTGCTTTTCCTCTCTGATCTACCACCTTCGCTGAAAACGGTTTTGGCAAAACCGATCCAACGGTTCCACTCTGACTATCTCCTTCTACGTACTTGAATTCGACTAATTCAGCAACAGTAGCAGAAAATGGTATTGGAGAGCCAGTTAGTCCCGTTGCGATTGCTTTGGCGCTGGAAGCAACGCCGGGCGTGGTGCCACAATAAAACGCAACTCTGGCAATCCCGTGATTATCAGTCGGCACCTCAATTTCATGGAAAGTGTATCCATTAAACGTTCCCGGATTATTACCTTCAGTTGCTGAGAAAGTAACGGGGTAACCACCAACCGGGTTGCCATAATTATCTTTAATATATACTTCCAGAGAATCATCCAATTCCCAACCAGCAGAACCAGTATGGTTTTTGGGGCTTTTCGGTTCAATCGACGTCACAAATCCTGCCGTAGCATTAAAGGTGATTGGCGAACCGCCCAGCGGTGTTAATGAATGTGCCATCGTTAATGAAGACATGTTCCCCATATTAATCTTTTTGTAGTCCTTCACTGACTGAACATTAACATTCGCTCCACCAGTGGTAAAAAGCGTTAATGAAACATCATCAATATATATGGTATGATTTGAATTTACCATCGGTCTAAAATGAATTTGATAATTGGTTCCCGTGATTTCTCTTTTCAAACGAACGGAATACTTTTGATAATCTGTACTCATTGACACACGGTTCGGCGTGTATGCTTCAACCCACTCCTGAGTCGATTCTTTCCACCAATGCTTGGTATCTTCATTTTTAATAAAATATGCAAATTGTGTCTCGCCAGAAATTTTACTCCACCAGGATAGTTCGTACTCCTGGTTTACATTTAATGAAACATTTTGAATTAATGTGGTATGGTACTCTGTACCGCTGACAACATTAATTCGGCATGCATGAGAACCGCTATGAACCTGTGCGGTTTCATCGTTCACTGTCGTGGCGCCATGTTGTTCTACAATCCAGTTTGCAAAAACATTCAGTCCGCCACCTCCGGATACTTCAAAACCTGGATTTTGGATCAATTCTTCACCGATATATGATTCTACTTTAACTTGATTAGAAACACCAGCGACATCACCCAATGTAAGATACACCTGGGCCCTGCCATCGGGATCGGTGATCACAGATTTTGTCATATTAGTATTACCATCCAGGAATCCATCACCCGCTATCACGGAAAATTGGACTTTATGCCCATAAATTGGATTGTTAAATTGATCTGTCACCTTAACGACAAATGGATTGCTCAAACTCATACCAGCGGCACCAGTCTGATTGTTGCCGCTTACTTCAACAAGACTATCTGGGATGTCGGGAATAGCTGTAGCATTAAATTCGATCGGTGCTAATGGTGATCCTCCTGAATTCGCAGTCGCTTTCACTGTATTGACACCAGCCTCAAAGCCAACAACTAACCTGACAGATGCAACTCCTTCATTATCTGTCAAAACATCCATGGATGGGGCAGAGCTGGATGGGGTAAACACACTGGATAAAGCTGTTTCACTACCAAGTTCGGTGCCAATACCCAAAACTGCTGGAACCAGGCTGCCTCCTCCAGCCATTATTTGAAATTTTACATTGTGATTTATAACTGCTTTACCCTGGTTATCAATAACCTTAACCTTCAACGGATTTTGCAGCGTTGTTCCGACTTTAGCGGATTGAGAATTACCACTTTCGTATTGCATAGCATTAGCAATACCAGATGTTGCCGTTGCCGTAAAAGTAACCGGTGAAAGGCTTTCAAAGCTTGCAACAACTTTATTATTGGCATATTCGGTTCCCAATGTTAAATAGGTGGAAGCTTTACCATTTGCATCCGATTTCACTTTATGGACTGTTTCACCATTCGTTAGAAACCCGTCCCCTTCAGTCACAGTAAAAATGATTTCATAATTTCCTGCGGCGTTGCCATATTTATCCTGAAGCGATACCTCAAAGGATTGAGGCAATTTTTGCCCACCAGTCCCTGTTTGATTGGTCGCTGACGATGGGACCATGCTGATTGGGGTGTCAGCATTTCCATTAATCACAAACACAATCGGGGATCCAGTTAAATTATAGCCTGGCACCATAGCTTCTATTCTATTTTCACCAGCCTTCGTGCCCAGCGTAAATTGTGCCCGCGCCTGTCCATAAGAATCAGTCATATACTGCTGAACATCTTCCAAACCTGAGGGTACATAATTATAATTGTTTGATAGTAAAATTTTATCAATTTTAGTGCCAGAACCACCCCGTTGGGTAATCCGGAGCTTATGATTCCCTTTACCTAAGTTATAAGTTTTAACTTCATTACTGGGTCGCTCAGTCACAACAAACCATTCCCATGGACCCGGTTCATAAGATCTAAATTCCCAAACACCGGGATCAGGGCCAACTGAAATAGGTGGTTTATCATCTACCTGTACAAATAATGTTAGTAAGCTATTATTAGGAAGTAACATTCGACACCAAATCACATAAGTTCCTGTTTCTTTTGCATAGAAATTATATTCAGCGAATCCTTCCAATGGATCTCCACCGTTAGGTACTATATATTGACTGTTAGATGCCCCGGGATTAACACCGATTTCCATGGGACTTTCCAGAACTTTAGCATTTTCAGCCTCGATACGAACATAGTTATCCTGCTGGACGATATCAACCTTTCCGCCGCCCTGGATTACCGTATAATCGACATTTAATCCCCCAATCGGGTAACCGCTTTTGTCCGTCACCCTTATAATTAAAGAGTCATTAAGCACTTTTCCAACAATGCCGGTCGTAGTACCTATGGGCTTAACCGGCTCAATGATCTCGGGTTCACCAACCGTATTTACTGTAACAAAACGATCAACATTATTAATAAGATTTCCATGAAGTTCAATGCCCATATAATAATCTGTGCCATCACTGTATGTCTTGGCCGGATCATCCAGGCGACCATAAAATTTTTCATTAACATAGTAATCAAAATGATGACCATTGCCATCAGAAGTCACTGCTACCTTAAATACATCCCCAGGACCAGGTAGTTTCAGTCCCGCAGCGTTAAAAGTACCTAAAAATAAATCAGGAGAGCCGGTTTTAAGTGTAAATAGATACAATATGGGATCCTCACCAACCTGTGTCCTGATCCATGCCGCGTATCCATTGGCTGTTGAGTAATTATCTGAATCCAATAGCAAAGCCATCGCGCCTTTATCGATGCCATCTGAAGTTGCATTTTGCGACCATGTGATAGATGCTTCGATTGGATTAACATTTGCTTTAAAAACAGCCATATGCCCCCAACTAGCTGAAGTTGAAGTATTTACCAGTTCTCCTCCCTGAATCGCATAAACAGGATGTGCACTCCACCATTCGGTTAATGTACCTGGATCATCAAATTCGTCAGACTTTTGAAGTGCTGAACCACCGCTAGTCGTAGCGTCAACTACATTTGATAAACCTGACCAGTTATATTCTTCATCAGCCGTTTTTAAGCCAAAATAGTATCGTTTATCACCTTCTAAACCCAATACAACAAAACTTTCAGTAGACCATGGTGCACTGGGTTTTTCAATATTCGGCGCCTGTATGGCATCATCCCAATTATCTTCAGTTAACGCTTTAGTAGAATAGCGAATGTCATAATACGAAGCTTGATCGGTAAGACTATCGTCACCGGGAGCAGTCCAGGACAGAGTTACACTTGACGCAGTAGTAGAAACAACTTGTAAACTTGTAACACGGGCAGGAGGTGTTACGTCACCAATAATATGGAGATTGAAATCATCAATATTATTTTCTAAACTGGATGAGCCATCAACACTACCCCGTAAAATCACACCGGCATACAATTCCGCCTCGTTACCGCGTCTTCTCTCAAAATCAGAAACCGTTCCAATATAAGCATCATCGATATAACAATGGAAATGGTGCGCCACAGCATCTGAGGAAAGTATAACCTTAAAAACCTGTCCCGGTACCGGTTGTGTCCCCGGTTCATTTGCAATATCCTCATGCGGGTTTCCATTGACAAGTGTCCACAAATTTAGCGTTCCATCCTGTTTGACCCGTAATAAATACCCATTGGCAGTTGTAGAAGCATGATTTAATCGCAGCGCCAATCCACCATTTTCAATTCCCAGGGCAGTCGAGTTCTGCCCCCAGCGGATTGAAACTTCTCCTGGGTTGTAAATGGATTTATATACCGCCAACATATTCCACCTGTTTTCTGTGGAGGTATTTTTCAATTCTCTTTGTCCGGGTGATACCGTCTCTAAAGTAAAAGCTGGATCATATTCCCAGGCAATGCCAATGACTGAACGATTAAAATTGTCAATAATGATAGTGCCTTCCTTTTTAATTACATTCATAATGGCGCTCCAGAACAACTGCGCTAGTTGATTATACCCTGTATCATTGGGATGAATACCATCGAACATATAATCTGTTTCCCAATCAGGATTGTGTTTAAAAAGCTCATAGTTTCCAACATAGTAAATATTGAGTCCGGCAGTGTGCTTTTCAACAACTACCTGTTTGATAAGTCTATTGACTTGATAGGCTGAGCTATCCTTGCTTGCATTATCGCCCCGGGGTAAAACACTTGACAGAAAAATGGTAATCCCGCTGTCAACGCCATATATCTTATCACAAATACTATTGATTTTTTGCGCAATCGTTTCAATATGGATCACACCGAGGTCATTCGTACCAATGTTAATTAAAACAAAATGTGGAGAAGCACTGGATATCCATGTGGTCACATTATTGTCGATAAATTCAACCGTCGCTCCTTCATGACCTTCATGATGTGAATCAAACCCAGAGCCATCCGATTGACTGCCGACAAAATCATAGGATACATATTCATCGGACAATAAATTTTGTAAATCATCACGATAACCACCAGGCGTAGAAGATCCTGTAACGCCCCTGGTAATTGAATCTCCTAACGGCATAATTTTGTAAGTTTGTCCCCAACTCGTATTATAAGTCATAAATAACACACAAACACTAATTACAACCACCATAACCGCAGTGCTGAAGTTGTACGGTTTATTCATTGCAAACCTCCATATTAAATGATGCAGCGCCCCTGCGATTTATTTTAAGGGACATTAATTTCATTTTAATTCAGCTAATTTGTCAAATGTGAATCGCTTGAATTACAAAACAGGCAAATTTTGTACCAAATTTTTTAATCATGTAAATTGCCAATATGCTATGATTTTCAATAAATTACAACGATTTATTTTTCTATCTTGAGGACAAAATTGTATTAATACGAAACATTGTCTAACATTCATTCATATTACAATTATTCAATTTACAATGTTAATTTCTTTTTATTAAGCAAGTTACTATATGTAACTAATCTTCGACATCTCAATTAGTTTTCATGCAATATCAAGGATTGAGATTTCCGTGAAATTCTAAATAACTAAATTGTAATTTAATGATGCAAGGTAAGGTAATTGATGAAGTTAGGACAGTGAATTAAATAAGTTACTCGTTTGGTCAAATAAATAATGTTGGCTATCTTTTACTATACAAACCTTCTTTAATACTCAGGACTTTATAAACAACCGCTTCTGTATTTCGATTCTGGAATTGTTTTATGGGCTGCAATACAAATTTTTTTTCAGCAATGTGTTTTTCGAATTTATTATGAACAATGAAAACACAATTCTCTGGTATACCTAACGTTAATCCTTCCGCATGTTTAAAATCGACATCCCATCTACCAAGCACTTTTATCATCACATTTGAATCCAGAATATTAATTACTTTCACATTTTCTGCACGTTCTCTTAATGAGAGGAACCGTCTCTCATTCATCGTCAATCCAAGATATTCTTCCGACAACTGAAAAACTTTTGCATTTGCTGGTAAATTTGTAGCTAAATAGCTCATCATATTTTCAAAATTTTTATTGGTTTCGATGAGTATCTTAACGGCTTCAACCTTTTTTCCGATTACTGGTAAGGACGGGACTTTCCATATCACGATACCCATCGCAATGATCAAACAAGCGCCCATAACTAATGCCAGTCTTTCCATTTTCGGTTTTATTTGTACTGCAACAGCTTTTTGGAATACTTCAATTGAATTGGAAAGTAAAACTCCCAATACTATCGCCAGCGCGTAGGCCGCTTCTAAAAAATAAGCATCATGGTAAAAATTAATAATGCTGAACAAACCTAAAGACACAAAAAACCAGGTGATGACAGGTTGCAATTTGTTGTTTGTGAAAAAGATAAAAATCAAACCAGCATACAATAAAACGATTCCCAGGAGCTGAATTTTCAATGCTAACATTGTAAATGTCAGGCTGAGTGGTATTGCCAGGCGCAGGGATAATTTTCGATTCAGGCCTGGAAATAGCCTTTTATAAGGAATCTTTGTGAACCAATAAATCAAAATAATCGCCAATATAACAAGGCCCGGTAAACGACTCGTCAGCAAATTGCTGTAAAAAAAGAACCGCTCCCAAAAATAATTTGCATAACCAGCAATACTGAATGGCTGATTTAAAATCGTTGCGTGGCTTGAATTCTTCGTAAGTGGAATTAAAACATTTGGCAAAACTGCCAGAATAAAAATCCATATTCTCTGTGTAATTTGAAATTTAGATTCACGCCAGTGAAAGATAAAAAATACCACAACTATTGCAGTTAAAATCAGTGCTGTAGTCTGGCGATTTGTCGCGGGAATCATAACTAGAAATCCAAGCAGGATTATCCTTAAATTATTTTCATAAAGCCCGTTAATAAATAAATAAAAAGTGAGGATTTCAAAAAAGAATCCAAAGGGAACGACGACGTGATATGTGCCATATAACAAAGTTTGAAATGCTAAATGAAAAATAACCGCGCTCAATAATCCGGCAAATCGATTGGATAACATTGCAGAGATTTTATACATAAAGACAATGGTAGCAATAACCATCATCCCATTAATCAATTGAAAATAAAACGGTGTGGGACCAAATATTTTTACCAGCATCATAATATAAAGCGATTCAAACGGACGATAATACCCCCCAACGCCATTATAAAAATTAAACTCATCGAACCAGGGTCGGGGATCAAAGACATGGAGAATACTCTTTTTAAAATCCATTGCCCAGAGTAAAGTTCCTGCATCATCATGACGAAAGTAAAGGTTTACACCAATCAGGGGGATATATATGGAAAGTAATACAATAACTAGTACATAAGGGTCTGTGTTTTTAAAAAAACTGAATAAACGGTTTCCTGGTTGTCTATTTTCTAAAGTTTCCATCATAATTTTTTATCGATAAAACTGATTAATTTTAGATGCAACATAAAAAACATCATCTTCTTTTAATTCTGGATACATTGGTAAAGAGAGGATCTCAGAGGCGTATTGTTCAGTTATTGGAAGCGATCCCTGGGTGATATTCAAATTCGCATAAGCTTTCTGTAAGTGAACAGGGATAGGATAATGAATCAATGTGTGAATCTCATTCTCCAACAGGTATTTCTGAAGTTTGTCTCTTTCCTGACATCGAATCACATACAAATGATAAATATGGTAAGCATAATCTTTTTCCAGCGGCTTGACCACAGCTTTACCAAGATTGTCCTGGTAAATTTGAGCAATTTGACAGCGTTGTTCATTCCATTTATCTAGATGTCTCAGCTTCTTACTCAAAAATGCTGCCTGCAATTCATCCAATCGGCTGTTGAAACCTATTATATCATGATAATAACGTCTATTCTGACCATAATTTCTAAGCATCCATAGCTTGTTTGCCAGCGATTGATTATTTGTAATTACCATACCACCGTCACCATACGCCCCTAAATTCTTGCTGGGGTAAAAACTGAAACAGCCCATATCTCCAAGAGTACCAACCTTTTTGTCTTTATATTCTGCACCATGAGCCTGACAGGCATCTTCAATGACCCGGAGATCGTATCGATGAGCAATTTCCAAAATTGGATCCAAATCAGCAGGCTGTCCATAAAGATGAACGGGCAGGATGACCCTGGTTTTATCAGTGATTTTTGCTTCAATGAGCTCAGGATTCATTGTATAACTTTCAGGATCAATATCGACAAAAACAGGCTTTGCCCGGGCAAAGGAGATTGCAGCAATAGTAGGCACAGCAGTATTTGCCACAGTGATAACTTCATCACCCGGCTGAACTTCATTGGCTAATAAAGCAAGATGAAGCGCTTCTGTACCTGAGCCGACGCCAATACCGTATTTTGCACCACAATAGGAAGCAAATTCACACTCAAAAGCTTTGCCTTTCTTTCCCAGGATAAACCAGCTCGATTCAAACACCTGATCGAAAGCCTCTTGAATTTCCTGTTTTATATTCTGGTATTGAGTTGTTAATTCTGAAAATGGAACCATGTCTGCAGCTTACTATTAAATTTATTATTAACCATATATTTCAAATTTTGAGTGACGATCTATTTCTTAAAGAAACAATGGAATATTGAATTCATGCAGGTGTTAGATGATTTTCAGTTTTTATCATTCTATTATTCCATTATTCCACCATTCCATCTTTCCTCGTCTCATGTTTGCCGTCTGATGTCTCATGTTTAATTAGTGTTTGTCTGGGAAATAAGTTTGTGTCATTTCAACCGAAGGGAGAAATCTGTAAGTCCAATATTTTCGCAAAAATCAGATTCCTCACTTCGTTCGGAATGACAGCTTTTAAGAATAATTGATACTTTTCAGACTGACACTAATTATGCACTTCTTCTTCGACAGCTTTTTCTGCTTCCTTAGGCTTATATGAATATTGCTTTTTTACCTCAATTCGCCACCACAATTTAATCATATCAATACCGACCCTAAAAATCCTGCTAAGTCCGAAAAATTCAGATTTTCCGCTCGGTCGGAAATGATGTGTTACCGGCACCTCTGCGAACACATAGCCTGCGTCAGTGATTTTTTTAATCATTTCAACACAAATAAGTCCACTATTGGATTCTAACTCGATATTCTCGAAAATTTCTCTTTTCATTAATCGAAAATCACAATCCACGTCTTTAATTTTAAAACCAAACAACCATTTGGTAAAATAATGATAGATTTTTCCAATCCAAACCCGATAGTAGGGATCAGAACGTTTGCGTTTCCACCCATTCACAACATCAACACTTCCATTCATCTTTTCGAATAGTCGATCCATCTCGCTGACATCATATTGCCCATCACTATCAGTATAAAATATCAAATCTTTTTTGCACTCACTGAATCCGGTCCGCAGCGCGCCCCCATATCCTCGATTTTTTTTATGATGGACAACTCTGACTTTATCATAAGTTTTTTCAAGATGATTCAAAATATCAACAGTAGCTTTTTTGCTGCCATCATTCACGAGGATTATCTCATAATCATCTGTTAATTTCTCTGCAGTTGTAATTGCCTGGGCGACCATGCTCCCGATCGTTCCCCAGTCATTATAAACTGGGAAAAAAATTGAAAGACTTTGTTTCATTTACCCCCACCCTCTTATTCCGTGCTATCATTTCATTGAATGTCTATAAATTCTAACCAGATTGGACACGAAGTCACCAAATAAAGACATTAAAAAATTTTAGGCGCTTGATGCTGCAACATCGACAAACGTTGTCGATAATTTTAATAATGAATATCGAATCTTGAAAATCTAATTTCGAAATTCATCATTCCTTGTTCGCTATTTGATAATAAATTTGAAAATGAAATTATTTTTCTTTTTAATTAAAACAACGCATAAATAAACGGAGCCAACGCAGATCCTTCTGTAAAAATAATCAAGAATCCTAACAACAGCAGAAAAACCACTATTGGAGTCAGCCACCATTTTTTTCTGTGCTTAAGGAATGCCCATAGCTCACTCACGATTGCGATCTTACTCATGATCCACCTCCACATTATCGTTTATTGGAATTAAATTTTTTTCTAATAAATAATTGTAAATCGTTTCTCCTGCAACTTTATGTCCTCCCTCATCAGGATGAATTCCCTCGCCATCCCATTTAATTTGTTGACTGTTTTGTTTATAACGTTCAAATAAATCAAGGCATGGAATTGAATGCATTTCGCAAAATCGCAGCAGGTCATTTTGTACGATATTATCTTCAGCTTCTAATTTCAATTGATGCGCATAAGGGAAAATAACAATTACCAACGGAATGCCTTTTGGCTTGAGACTCTCATGCATTTCCAATATAGTGTTTTTAAGGCTGTTCCATCCTTCACCATTCACCAGTAAATTATGCCACATCATCGAACTGGGGAATACTTTCGGATAACGGCGCTGCATCGATTTGACAGCCTCCTTAAATATCACATAAAGTTTAAACCGATTAAAAAATTTTCGAGAGAAGACATCTTTTGTTGACTCAATTTCGCCGGATACATTCACCACCGCGCCTTTAATATCTTCACTGACAAACATTTTGGGGCTACTATCGTTCAAGCAAAGTCCGATCAGTAACATATCATATTTAATTTTTCCTGTCAACTCCTTCAACATGGCTCGTTCCTGCCAGATGTTATATCCTCCCACACCAGCATTGTAAACGACATAATTTGGGTCTGGAAATTTTTGCTGAATTAACGCTTGCAATACTTTTCCATAGACCTGGTTTAAATCCTTAATATTCGCCCCGAAAGTAATGGAATCACCTATATTTAATATAACTTTGCTCAGATCAAGATCGGACTGGTTCCAATCAAGTTCATGAAATCCGAGAGCATTAGTAATAGTATCGCCCTCTGTATTCATATAATGCGGTTTAAAAACAAACTCTAAATCTTTATTTGGAGATGTAATAACAATATTGTCTGCGTCTCCCATAATCTGATGGCTTTGCCCCTTGCCAACCTTGACCATAATATTCGCCGCGATTTCGCCCAGGATCAAAAGTATGATAAAGACTATTATCATTAATGATAAATTTATGGCAAATTTTTTTATTTTGAATTTCATGTTATTTGCTCTTTGTGATACTATTTTAATGAATGTAATAGTAATTAGTGGCTGGACGAAAACCCAACTTTCTGTCATTCCGATCCGCCAGTCGGCTGATAAAGATACTCGCACTCCGCCTGTTTTCCAAATTTGAGTGGGTAGTATTAAAACTGCCTTAAATATTGCTCCTTTGCTTTTGGCGTCCTTTCTCGAATGTTCCAATAACTATTCGTTTCTTTATCAAATTTTCTATTAAGGGGATCTCTCCCCAGTAACCTCATAATTAACGATATTGGCGTAAATAGCAAATAATATATTAATCCTAAAATTAATCTTGTATTGATCCACCCTAAAATATGGGCAATAAACAAAGCGGCTCGATATATCGGCTTTAAGAGAATCGGAGCTAATAAAGTTATAAAAATAGTAACAATTGCCGCTCCCCAAAACCAATAATTCTGAGGTGTATTCCCTTTAATAAAATGAATGAGCCCAATTCCTCCCAGAAAAATTGATAAAGCAATTCCAAATGTTCTCAATTGTTTGTTGGTGACATTATTTTTATTCATATAAAATCCTTTAATATCCTTGGTTAGGGTTAATAATTAATCCAATTCAAACTCTTTTTTCCAATCGATATCATCTTTTAAAGCAGGTTGGTTTTGTTTATCCAATAGAAAGCTCCCCATGATCAAATAATCCATTTCGGTACGCATAAAACAGGTATAAGCCTCTTTTGGTGAACAGACAATCGGCTCGCCTCGAACATTGAAAGATGTATTGATAATAACCGGGCAACCTGTCAGATCGTAAAATGCTTTAATCATATCATAATAAAGTCCATTCCTTTCTTTATCCGCTGTTTGAATGCGGGCGGAATAATCCACATGGGTAATGGCTGGCACAACTGATCGGGGTACTTTTAGTTTCTCAATACCAAATAGCTTCTTATTTTCAGGTTGTGAATTAATCCGTTTATCGCTTTTAACAGGCGCTACCAGTAACATGTAAGGACTCTCTCTGTCAATTTCAAAGTAATCGGAAACATGCTCAACTAACACCGTTGGTGCAAATGGTCTGAATGATTCCCTGAATTTTATTTTTAAATTCATAACCGTCTGCATATCCTTTGACCTGGAATCGCCGATGATACTGCGGCTTCCTAATGCCCTGGGTCCAAACTCCATTCTTCCTTGAAACCATCCGATTACTTTTTCAGAATTGATCAATTCTGCTGTTCGACGGGGGATTTCTGCCCTATCTAATACCTCGTAAGGAACATTGTTTTCTTTGAGGAAAGCTTCGATTACTACATCGGAAAACTCAGGTCCCAAATATGACGCTTTTTGAAAGTCATATATCTCATTGGCTATGCGGTCATTCTCTAAATATTGATACCAGGTAAACAATGCCGCGCCAACCGCGCCGCCGGCATCTCCTGCCGCAGGTTGAATCCAGATATTCTCGTAGGGTCCTTCCCGCAAAATTCTTCCATTGGCAACACAATTCAATGCACAGCCGCCTGCTAAAACTAAATTCTTCTGCCCGGTTTGTTGATAGACATGACGAGCCATTCGCAGCATAATCTCCTCAGTAACCTCTTGAACCGAGCGCGCCAGATCCATCTCCCGCTGGGTAATTTTTGTCTCTGGCTTACGCGGCGGGCCACCAAATAACCTGTTAAAGTTCTTATTTGTCATAGTAAGACCGACACAGTAGTTGAAATATTTCATGTTCATCCGGAAAGAACCATCTTCCTTCAAATCGATCAATTCATTCAGGATAACATCCATATATTTCGGTTCGCCATAAGGCGCCAGTCCCATGACTTTATATTCACCAGAATTAACTCTGAAACCAGTATAATAAGTAAAAGCCGAATATAACAATCCGAGCGAATGCGGAAAATCCATATTCCCCCAAATTTCGATATGATTATCTTTACCAACTCCAAAAGTTGTCGTATTCCATTCTCCTACCCCATCAATAGTTAAAAAGGCGGCTTCCTGATAAGGAGAAGGAAAAAATGCCGAAGCAGCATGTGATTCATGATGTTCGGGAAAGATAACGTCTCCTTCATATCCAATGTCTTTTTTTAACAGTTCTTTTGTCCAGAGTTTCTGTTTGAGCCATACGGGCATGGCTTTAATAAACGAGGTTATCCCCTTCGGTGCGTAAGCCAAATAACTTTCCAACAATCGTTCAAATTTAATAAAAGGTTTATCATAAAACGCAATGTAATCCAAATCTTGAGCTGAAATTCCTTCTTCTTTAAGACAGTATTGAATAGCGTTATATGGGAAACTGAAGTCATGCTTTTTCCTCGTGAACCTCTCTTCCTGTGCTGCAGCAATAATCTCCCCATCTTTCACCAAACAAGCAGCACTGTCATGGTAGTAGGCTGAAATTCCCAGTATGTACATATAGTCCTTCCTATTAATTTATTGATTGTTGCTTATGGTTTATTTTTTGTAACTGTGCAATCATTGGAGATAATATATTCACCGCTGAGAACGCCGAGATCGCAGAGAATAAATGAATCCCTAACACTATACCAGAATTATTTTTAAAATCTTATGTTGTTTTCAATTTAATTTTTTCTCAGCGAACTCAGCGTTTGATGATATTAAATATTTTTTGCAAAAAACAAAGATTTGCTATGTTATACTATAAATCACAACTCCAACATTCCATTCCTTTTAATTCTTATAACAAATCAACGTCTCCGCACAAAGAGTAACTCTCTGTTTAACAATTGTTGTTCCCGGAAAATATTTTTTTAACTGACGAGCTGATAATAAATTTATATCCTCCCATTTATTTTCGTACCATAAACCAATATGAAATTTATCGAACAACCATTTTTGAACGGATTTTGGAATAAATTGATAGAATGGTAATCGATAATGAAACTCAAACGGAAAATATTTATTGGGACAGGTCACGAAATATTTCTCACTGACACGCTGTATTTCTTCAGCAAATTTATGTTGGTAACTGATTGATCCAACATGTTCTATAACCGCGTTGGAAAATAATATGTTAACTGATTTGTTTTTAAAAGGTAACGCTTTGGCGTCAGCCACGATACATTGAACTTCTGGATATTTTCGCTTTAAATCATGCAACATCACTATTTCAATATCCAGGGCGATTATCTTATCTCGCCTGTTATAGATTGATTCTAAAAACAGCCCATTCCCCGCACCAATATTTACAATAATTTCATCAGGTTTTGGATTCAATTGTTGTATAAAAAGTTGATATTTTCTTTCTCTTGATTTTTGTCGAAATTTTTCCATTAAATTCCACACCAACAACTTCTCCGTCTTTATGCTTTTTTCTTAAATGACCTTTGGATTTGAAGTAAGTTTTGGTATAATGAAAATTTAAACTATCGTGGCGCGTTGCGCGTAACGTGTAGAGCGAAACGACACTTATTTTACGCTCAACGCTTTACTTTTTCCTTTCAACGACTCTCGTAATAAATATTATCGAAATAAGCATCCTGTTGCAGCAAAACTACTTCAAATTCTCCCACATGAATCGGGTAATTATTATTATCAATTTTTGTTGTTTCTGAAAACGCAGAAAGCATCGTATGATCAGGAGAAAAACTGACAGCAACTCTATAATGCTGTCTTTGCTCAAATTCAAGAATACAGGATGTGCTATCAACGGTCAAGCCGCCGATAACTTTTTTGATATATCCAGGACCATAACCATGTGTTTTCTCGATCTGGTAATAGGTATCTTCAGCTTGCTTTAACCGAATTATCAATCTCCCCCCCGTGGGGTAATTTTTAATGGGCTGAAAATCAATATTGAACACACCCCGATCTGACTCTGGTAACGTATGGGTAAAACCTTCGCCAATATCATCACCAGTTATCACTTTCAGTCGTTTTCCAGCCGGATCATACTTGTAATTGCCTATGCCACCTTCCTCCCAGACATGCTTCCAAATATACGAATTTAAATTATCAAAATCAAATTGATCTTCATACTTTAATAAAAAATTATATTCAAATTGATAATTATGGATTTCATTGGGTTGTTGTGCTCGATCCCGCAGCGTATGAATTATCAAATTATATTTCTCACCCTTTTGATGCGGGGTAGTTTTCAATCGTAATGTTTTTCCATCTTGATTTAACGAGACAGATTTTATTTCAATACCGTTTGTTAACTGATAATTTTTAATATTTACAGCAGCCCTCTCATCCAGAGCTTCATTAAATTTTACATCCAATGTCATCAAATTATGAATATCCAGTTCAACCAGTTGCGGTGGCGTGTTATCACTTTCTGTTTTGATTGCAAAATTCAATGGTTGTTCGCTTTTATTTCCTTGCTTATCCAGGGAATAGATTTGATACTGATAAGTCGTATTATCTAATAAATTTTCTGCTGAAAACGTACTCTGAAAAGTTCGAGCTACCAGTTGTTGATCCTGATAAATTTCGTATCCTACAGCAATATCACCATCACTGGCAACACCTGGCGTCTGCCATTCAAAATACACGGAGTTGGTAGCGACGTTTTTTTTCACGATTCTTGACGGTGGTACCGGTGCAAGATTATCAGACTTATTTGAGAAAACAAATAAAATTGCTTCATTTGTCTGCAAAGTTAATTCCTCGAGATATCTTCCTGTATTAATTTCAGGTTGATAAGCTGGTGTCGATAGTATTAAATCATCATTTTGATCCAAAATTTCAAATTGATTATTAGTCGCTACCAATGGGCTATTCATTTGCTTCCATGTTGTGTAAACATTAGCTTCATGATCATTAATCGCATATTTTTTAAGATAAATTTTTCGATCGGGAATATTGTCTAGTTTTAAATTTATATGATATTCCTGTTGTTTTTTACTAAATGCATCATTTTCAGTAAATTGATAAACAAGCACTTCATAAGTTGAATCGCTTCGAGTGGCAATTGCATTTAAAAGATGAATGAATTCGTTATTCAAATTCTTCTTGTAATCAGGGAATGAAACGCTGCTATGAACTGTAACTCTTTCATTACTCAAATAACCAAGCATTTCAAAAGCGTTGAAAACCGGCAGCTTAAAAAGACTGTTTCCCAGCGTAGTTGCCAATCCATCTGTCTTTTTTTCAACATTATGTTGTCCAAAATCTTTAATCACTGGCGCAGTCCAATAAACCATCATTTTCGGTAACAACTCTGATTTTTGATTCTGATCCGCATAATTGAAAATCGCATCCACGGTTGCAATTAACCACAGCGCTGGATATCGACTCACATACCAGGGCGGATCATAAGGACTGGGGCTAAATTCCGAAACAATAAATGGTAATTTTTGGTGCTCCTTTTTTATCTTTCCTGCTGTCCGGTAAATTTCATCAATTTTGCTGATTACTTTCTCGAATACACTGCCATAAGAATGAAATGACAGAAAATCAACTGGTGTTCCCTTTTTCCCTGTCACATAATTATTTTCATCTAAATGTTCTAAAAATAGTTCAATATATGAACCCGCTACCACGGGGCCGCCGACTTGTAAATTTTGATCAACACGTTTTACAGCATTAACAGTATAGTCGTAAAGTTTATTATAAACATTCATATCACCCCAGTCTCGAAGTCTTGGATCAGGATTATCTTTGTCGGGAATCCAGAATAACCATGCTAAATCGGGTTCGTTCCAGACCTCAAAATACCAGTTTGAAACTCTTGCTAAACCATATCGTTCGGTCAAATGTCGCGCAGTCTCATAAACGAGATTTGCCCATTTCTCGTAACTTAAAGGTGGTGACATATTGCCACCATACCAGGGTTGAATTCGCTTTTTATTCGAAGCCAGTTCAATTGGCATTAAAGTAAAATCAACAATAATATCAAAACCGAGAGATACAATATAATCGAATACTTGATCGCAAACTGTCCAATCAAACTGAGAATTTCCCATTTCGTCTTCGCTATAAATTCCACATCCTTCCCCATATTGAGTAACAGCATTACCGTTCGTAAAAATATTAAATGCACGAATATAATTAAATGTCCCCGGATTATTTTTATTTGCTGCGACCATTAATTGAAAAAGCTGTTGGTTCGTTCGATTTAAGGAACCAGCTTTAAAAGAGTTGTATCCAATTCCACCCCAGAATTGATTATACCTTCCTTTGCTTTGCCCTAAATCCACAACAATATCTATTTCGTGTGGTAAATCACTTTCTTCTGCGGGTTGGCTATTGCTTCCAGATATTGGCAAACCAACTTTACCGAGCAAGTTTTTTCCTTTCATGGCATAATGAAAGGCTGTCGGATTTTTTGCCACGATACGCATTATCTTCGTTCGACAAAAATAAAATAATGCTATCATTCCACATAGCAATAAAAGGATGATAACCACCCTCTTCCGCTTCAAATTGCTTGCAGTATAACAAGATGTCAATCCACGCATTCAGTCCTACCGATTATTGGTGTAATGTTATATTGTTAAGTGCCACATCAGTTATATAAAAAACAAAGTTCTGTTAAGGAAAATTTTCCCCACAGAACAATGGAAAATGAGACGTGAGACGGCAGACGTAAAACAGATTAAACTGGTAATTGTGCTTAATATCTTATTTTTTGAATTTTGCTTTTTACATGCGTTTCACGTCTCACGTTTGACGTTTCACATGTATCAAATAAAATCCGTTTGAATCCATTGCATCCATTCAATCCGCGTTCTATTATAAATCTTTACTTTCCAGCCCTTTTAACTGCCACACCTTGTGGTGGATCAGGCGGAGTCGTATCCGCAATGGGCTCATCGCCTTTAAATTCAAATTTGATGGCATCAGCGATGACAACACCATCAGCATTATTGGTCAGTTCCACATAACCGGAAGTCCCTGTATTGAAAAAATACGTCCCTAAAGAATTCCAGCGACCATGATTCTTTGTCTGGTCAATCATCGCGGTAGTCTGACCATTTTTATAGTTTATTGTATATGGTACATTGCTTGCTTCATCATCCACTGATGTTTCGTGCCAGCAATGCCATTCTAACACCTCGTAATAGCCAGCATATCCGATCGTCGGACGATATATAGCTCTTGCCTCACCATTTCCCGGCAAAGTATAAGCATAAGCAAACATTCCAAACCAATCTGCCACTCGCATAGTATAATATGGATTTCCTGAAATCGGGTCTGGATATTGGTTCCAATTGCCAACGAATTCTGATTCAGCAGTACCGGGGGATGTCCCCATATCCACGTTATCAATAATGATACTGTAAATTATTTTTTGCGGTAATTTCACTAACAAAAAACCGTCCCCGATTGTACCGGAATTATCGCTGCCACCCCAGATAGTTATATTGTCAAATTTTTCACCATTATTGTGATCAGGATCCTGTCCACCCTGAAACCGGTAGTAAGGTCCATTATACCCTGGAAGTGCTTGTAAATCAGCATCTGTAACAATTTGAGAAGAACCACTCACATTGACGATGGTAGCGCCATTATCAAAAAATCGAATCCACACTCCCTTATTGCTTATTTCCTGAGCAGGTACTGCAGGATAACCGAGATCGACTAAATATTCATCGTAAAATTTATTGTAATAATGTTCATGAGAACCTGGATCAGAATAGCTAAAATAAGCATTACCATAAAGTGCGGTTGTTAACTGAAATCTCATATCTCTGAACTCATTCTTACTATCACCATCATAATCCAAAAATATCGTATTCGGCTTTCTGAGTGTCTGCATAAATTCATCATATATATGTGTAAACCAGCTCCAGGTAAGACCCCCATAAGAATGTTCCAGAAAAATACCATTGGATTCATCATGATGATGATAATGCCAGGAACCAGAATTTACCATCAATAGTTTATTAGCCGGCATTAATTGGCGTAATTTTTTAAATAGTATATCGATTCCTGCATTCCAATGGTTGACCACCCATTCTTCACCGTGTTCATCAAAATCATTAACACCATTGCCATCCAAGTCTGTATCCCAGCCAAGATTGTCACTGACAACATGATAGTTCCATAATTCAGAATCCTGATAGTATAATCCGTCGGTCGCAATGCCGTCAAAAACCGTTACGTCGACTCGCTGCATCAACATTTCAGGGAGGTGATCGCACACTCTTTTTCCGTTGTAAAGCGATGAACCGGGACAAATATCAGTTAAATTGGCATAATAGCTACCAGGTCCGCCATATTCTATTTTTGAACCGTTGGCATGGCGGATGTACCATTCTTCCGGAAACGGCTCGATATAAGTACCGGCATTCCAGTCGCTGGTTGGTACGATTACCACATCTGGATTAAGGTTTTTTATCCTTTTCGCCCAATCAACGTCCACTATAGCTGTACTAATCAAATCAAACTGGGCATACCACTCATCAACTGCGCCAGACCATTGATGAATACCCAACCGGGGATACTGATGATTAACCTGAGCACTTACACTGACTGCCATAAACAGCAATAAAGTCATCGCAATTGATCTTTTGCTCATTTTAAATCTCCAATGCCTATTAAACTCATCATTTCATCGTTCCCCCGGGTTTTGCTCAGGGACGTGAATTAAATAACTGTCCCATTTCATATTTCTTAACTCAAATATAATCAGCATTACTAATTCGGCAAAATGGCTAATTTATTTAATTCACTGTCCTCAATATCCATCACTTCAAACCATTAATAGAATTAAAACTTTTTATAAAAGGATTTAAGTTCACTACTTATCAATTTGAGGTGGAGCTTCACCAGTCACTATGCAGTCTTTTTTTTAAAAATGTTTTTGATAAAATCTAAATCTTCTGCTGAAAATGTTTTAAATACATATAATAACGAGAAATATATTACTGTCGACAACATCGCTAAACCAATAAAATATACTCTATGCAACAGATTAATCGTCACGATCATTATCATTCCACTCAGAACCAATTTTACAAAAATTGCACCCAATCTGTTAAAATCAAATCGGATAACATTTTTAAAAACAAACGGTACTTGCAAACCAACGTAAATTAAAATTGCAATCAATGATGCAATGGCAGCACCAACATAAGCATACTGGTAAATTAAAATTATGCTTAATATACTATTACAAATCAATGCAACCGCATTCACCCGCAGATCAATTTTCTGATTATTACTTGCCAATAAAGCATAAGCAAATACTTGTGAAATCGAATAGGGAATTATGATCCATACTAATATTCTAAGTACGCCAGCCGATTGTTCAAAGCCTTCACCAAAAGTAATATAGAAAATTTTATCAGCCATCAATGTCATAATCACTGTTATTGGCACCGTAGCAATCAGCAAGTATTGTAGCGACTTTTTACAGAAATGTTGGAAGCTTTCGCTTCGCGATTCATATAGCCCTGAAATCACCGGGAAAAAAGCTGTGAAAAAACTTTGAATTAAAGTAATTAAAAACAGAACAAACCGCTTCGCTCCAGCATAGATTCCTGCTGCATCATTCCCTTGAATTTTATTTAAGAATACAACATCTAGATTCCAATACATCGTAACCAGAATCATGATCATTGCAAAAATATATGCTGTCTTAAATAGATTTTTAGCAAATTTAAAATCTGGTCGTAAACTTGCACTCCTTCCCAGTTTCCATATTGCAGGCAGGTACAAAACAACAGCTAAATAACGTGAAACCACATGTACAATGATAACAGTTAATAACTGGTAACCAACTAAAATGAGCGCGACACAAAGACCGACTTTAAAAACATTTTCAATGAGATAAATATAAGAGATCGTCTGTATTTTTTCAAATCCTGCTAACACACCTTCGAAACATTCCAGGACTGCAGTAGCCAGAAGTGACAAACCAAGCAAACATGTCATTCTTGTTGTTTCTGCATCTAATTTCATAATGTACACAACAAATATACACATCACTATTCCAGTGATTATCGACAATGGTATGGCGATGTATAAGCTATTCACTATATATGAATGTACTCGATCTCGATGCTTTGCGACCTCCCGAGTGATTAGTGTTCTTAACCCAAAAGATGCAACGATTTGAAAAATAAGTATATATGAAATTGCTGTTGAGAAGACACCAAAAGCTGTAACCCCTAATTTTTTACCGATCGCCAGAATCATGACAAAAGAAATGATCGGCTGCAGCCCCTTGGCTATCATGATGAATAAAGCATTTACTGTTAATCTTTTTGCTATTTCCATTTATTTAATTATGCCTTATTGATTTATTCACAACCTCTTCGCAAAGGGCTGAAAGCTGTTTCCCCCGCTTTTTCCACGTATAATGCTTTAATACATCAGTTCGTGCCTGAACACCCAATTTTTTGATGAGATCAGGATTAGCAATGAGCTCAGAAATTTTCTTAGTCATCTGATGAATATCATCTGGCTCACATAACAATCCATTTTCTCCTTCTCTGAGTATTTCGTTAATCTGTCCCATACGACTGGAAACTACTGCTTTACCACTTGATAAATATTCAAATAATTTCACCGGAGAATAATAACCGAATTCTAATTTCGGATATGGTGCAAGAACTATATCCATCGCAGCAATGTATTTCGGAATTTGTGCATGCTTTACATGACCTGTTAGGTATACCCTGTTAGTGAGCCCTCTTTTCTGGATAAAAGTTTCGAGTGAATTTTTTAAAGGACCACCTTCTCCTACCATTAAAAATTTAACATTGTGATGATTCCGCGACGTCTCTGATATGATTCTTATTAAATTCTCTACTCCATGCCAATAATGAAACGAACCAACAAATCCTATGACCAAATTGTTTCGCAGTTGATATTGCTGTTTCACATCATCACAAGGTAAATCAGGACAAAAACGATCAGGATCAACTCCGTTTGGAATGACATGTATCGAATCGCCAGGCACTCCCTTTTCCGTGAAGTATTGTTTCAATTGATTGGAAACGGTAAAACTTAATAGGCTGTTTTTAAGCGCCGCAATCTCAAAATAATCAACGAGTTTTTGATGAGTCCAAAACTGGTCTTGATAATTCATCTTTTCATACGCAACTGGCCCATCGGCTTCAACAATTACAGGGAGTCCCTTCTTATTCGCCAAAAATATTGAAGAAATTGTATATGCTTCCAGTCTTGAAATAAGAAGATCAGGTTTCTCTTTGTCTAAAATTTCTTGTTCTTCAAAATAGAATTTAATATTGGTTAATATTTGATTGGGTTCATGCAAAAACTTTGCCAAAACTTGTTTCACTGGATGTGGCAGCTTATGGGGTGTATGATTGCCATTATTGTAATTTTCTTGTTCTCTTCGCCACACAATTTTAACATCATGACCACAATCACCTAATGCCTTCATTAATTCAATTGCTTTGATTGTAGAGCCTAATGAAACACCCCATAGATCATACATGTAATTAAAATACAAAATCTTCATCTATAACTACCTTTACCATTTTTCTGCTCAAATAATGATAGATACAGCTCTTCAAATTTCCCAATCTGTTGCTCCATTGAAAAATGATTTGCAACACGCACGCGCCCTCGTCTTCCCATTTCTTTCATTGCCTCAGGTGATTTTAACATTTTTATAATGGCATCTGTCATCTCCGCTGAACTTTTTGGCGACACCAGGTAACCTGTTACTCCATCCTCTATCACTTCAACTACGCCATTGACTGCTGTCGCTACAACCGGGTTTGAACAAGCCATTGCCTCCAGTACTGCATTTGGCAGTCCTTCAGACAACGATGGAAGAATAAATAGATCAAAAACGCCGAGGAGTTGTTTAACATCTCTGCGGAATCCCAGAAGGACAAAATAATCGTTTAAGCCAAGTTTGTTAATCTGCTGTTCAATCTCATGTCTCAACGGACCGTCGCCAGCAAACACAAATCTGACGTTTGGAAATTGGCGGACAATATCAGGAGCAGCAGCAACCAGATATTTATGTCCTTTGGGATAATCGAATCGTGCGACTGTTCCCAGCACCAAATGATCATCAGACACACCAATATCAGTTTTTGTTAATACCTGGTTTTCCGGTGCAAATTTATCTACATCAACACCATAGTGAATCGTTACAACCTGATCCGGAGAAAGTTTTCTTTCCTGAATAACTCGTTGCCTGATGTCCTCGGAAACTGCGACAACTCGATCGATTTTGAGCATAGCTAATTTGTACGCCCAATAATGCCGTGAAGCAAAGGGTGCTGTTACAGGCTCCCAGGAAATAACAACAGGGACGCGAGCTAAAGAAGCTGCATACGCGCCAATAACATCGGCATAAAATAGTGTCGTCTGAAGAAGTTCAATATGCTGCTCCTTCATTAAACGGGCAACTTTCGTTACCAGGCTGAAATCAAAGCTGGACTTTTTATGATAAACCTCAACCCGATCTACTGCTTTTCGAAACTCTGGTTCCAAAGGTCCGCCCTGACCGACACTGCAAACCGTAATATTATATTGATCTTTATTCAGCCGCTGAACCAATTCAAGAACTTTCATTTCGCCACCACCAATGGCAAAACCGTTGACCATCTGGAGCATGTTTATTTTGCAGTTGTTCATTTATTTCAATTCTTTATTCAATTTTGTCAAATTCTTTGATTCGCGTATTTGATTAGACAACTAATTAGTGTCTGTCCGGAAAATAACTTTATGTCATTTCGACCAAAGGGAGAAATCTGTAAGTCCAATATTTTTTAAAAATCAGATTCCTCACTTCGTTCGGAATGACAGCTTTTACGAATAATTGATACTTTTCAGACAGACACTAATTATAAATTTACGCTGTTATTAACCAGGTACAACCTCCCGCTCACCGGGAACATGTTTCTCCCCGGATTCATGTTTCACCAGAAAATCGCCGATTGCCAGGTATTCGAGATGCCCCTGCAAAAATGCCCGAATTGCATCTTTGGGTGTACAAACAATGGGTTCTTCATGCATATTAAAGCTGGTATTTATTATAGTGGGAATACCTGTGATTTTGTGATACTCTTTCAATATTTTGTAATAACTCGGGTTTTCACTTTCTTCGATGATCTGGGGACGCGCTGTTCCATCCACGTGAACAGTTGCTGGGGACACCTTTTTCATGTAATTGGTACAGTCAAACGTAATAGTCATAAATCGTGAAGGATATTCTGCTCCTTTTAAATTAATATAGCACTCATCAGCATATTCCTTTAACGTTACCGGGGCAAATGGCATAAATTCGGTTCGCTGCAATTTCTTATTCAGCCAATCATTAACCGTCGGATCGGTAGCTTGATAAAGGATTGAACGATTCCCCAGGGCACGCGGACCATATTCCATCTTTCCATTGAATCTTGCAATGACATGTTCTTCAGCTAATAACTCGGCAATTTTCCGTTCAATATTATCATAACGTTCAAATTTAAGATTATTCTTTTTAAGTTCCTCCTCGATTTCTTCGTTGGTGAAACCGGGCCCAAAATAGACATCATCCAATGTTGCACCGTAACTTCCATTTTGATTTATATCATAATAGAGGGCAGCTCCTGAAGCAATTCCCCCATCTGTCATATTGGGAAAAATAAAAACGCGTTCAATTCCTTCAACTTCAAAAATTCTTTGATTTAATTTCACATTGGAAAAGCTCCCGCCAGCCAGAACAATGTTTTCAATTTTGAACTGTTTCACTGCATTTCTAACCAAATCGGTAATTACTTCTTCGAATCTTCTTTGAAAAACTGCTGAAATATCTTCGCGTGAATAATTATCAATCATTTTCTGCATCATGCAGTTCTTTTTCAAAATCGGCGCCTGATGATGCCACAGCTTTCCAATCATAAACGGCGCTTTGATTGACAGCCCATCACACTCTATAATATCTCTCATCATATCATAAGCCGGGGAGTTAGGATTTCCATAGGCAGCCAATCCTAATATTTTACCCTCATGTCGATTTGCTTTAAATCCCAACCATTTGGTGACACTGGCATAATAATGACCCAAAGAAGCAGGAAAATAACTCTTTGCAATAGGAGTGATCTTTTTACTTTCACCGACAGAAAGCATTGTTGTTACAAAATCACCCCAATAATCGGCTGAGATGATCAAAGATTTTTTGAAACCACTGGTAAAAAACGCCGAAGCTGCATGAGTGATATGATGTTCTACTCGATGAAATTTGGCATTGGGGAACATTTTTTTTAATCGTTTCTCATCACGACGATGCGTTACCAGGGAATGGGTATAGCCCTGAAACAGGATAAAATTTGTCATTAATAAGTGTCTTATAATATCTGCAAAACCAGGCAATTTGCCCGTTCCTTTGGCAAATAAATTTTTGGGATATTGCCTTATTACATTGGAAAAAAGATCTTTCACTTTGCTGATCTCTGGGATGATTACTTCAGTAATTTCCTCTGGCTTTAGTTTAGCCAATCTTAATACTTCTTTTATGGACTGTTCAGGAAAACCACCTTGATTCTTTACACGAGTCAATCGTTCTTCGTTAATAGCGGCAACAATTTTCCCGTTAATGACTATCGAAGCTCCAGCCTCATGCTCATTGCTGAAAGATAAAACTGCCATCGAAGTACCCTCACAAGTTCTGTATTTTTACATTAGCATTCGTTTGAATTAATCTATTTCTATTATTGTCTGGTTGATTTTGTTTTTTGAATTCTTCTAACTTTTTCTTTTTCATTGCAAATTTCATTTTTCGATCCATTTGGGTCAAAACCACAGCTATTCCTGCTAATGCCCAGATATTCAGCCCAACAGAATGGGATGTGAAATAGTCAGGGCCAGGATACGAAGCCAGAAGAAATCCCATGAGCGATGCAAATAGCCCATTACTAATGTTGGACACAAAAAGAAACTTTGACTTCATTCCTTTAAGCGTCTCTCTTAAGTACATTATTAAAAATCCAACAAAAAACATTAATCCGATAATTCCGTTTTCAGCCATAATTAGCAGATATAGATTATGGACAAAAATCACCGTCGTCATGTGAAACTGATAATTCCATGGTGCAACGCCAAATATAAGGTTCCCTTTAATAATATCGTAAGATGCATCCTGTAGTTCATATCTTCCGTTCTTAATGCCTTCAACATCACTATTAAATAGTCTTTCGGTTAATGTATCCCCGTATTTAGCGAAAAACACAATAATGATAACAGCACCTGCTAGTGACATTCCTAAGAGAACACGTTTTAATTTTTTATTTCTGCTGCGCAAAAGATTATAACCAAACATGACAATGATACCAAATGCCAACCCAAGCCATGATCCTCTGTTAAAAGTTGTAAAAATCCCTAAAATTCCAAAAACAAAAATAAAGCTGTAAAGAGCGAATTTTTTCCAATCCTTTCGAAACACCTGACCAATCGCCATTCTAAGCGCCAGTGGCATCATAATCATGTGGTACATACCGCATTGGTTCGGGTGAATAAAAGTTCCGCTCTTGCGCCAGTACATCTCCCCGGCTCGTTCTTCCCCGAAAATCGGAACTTTGAAAATGATATCGGTAAACTGTAATACAGCAACAGTACTTTGAAACAAAAGTCCGACCAGGTACCATTTCAAAATAAATTCAACATCTTCGGGCGATTTTATGGTGTTAATTACACAGTAAAACAATGCCAGGTTCATCGTGAAAAAGAACACACCTTTCAAGCCATAATTGATATTGTAGGCTTTTATAACGGTCGATAATAATGCCCAAATAATAATGGCAACTGCAGGGTAGGCAATCGGTGCATATAATCGGTCACTCTTTTTTAATTTCGCTCCAAAAATCTGAATGTGTATAAAAATCAGAATTATTAAAATATAAACAAGTCGCAGGTCGATCATTAAAAAAGACATCCAGACACCGCCCTGCCAGGGGATAGAGATCAATGCGAAAGCCAATAAAAAGTGTCGCGGGCGTTTTGAAACCGCATAACCGATACCAATGACGATCGCAATAAGCACGAAAAATATTAAATCAGACCTCATATTTCATTTAATCAAATAAGTGAAAATAGCTTTTTCTTTGCTCTAATTATGTTTTCTCGATTTATCCCCCTTATTGTGATTTCATTACATTGTAATTACTTGCAATAACCTTAGTTAGCAGAATTTTTATACGAATTAATTATTCGTTCATAAACCCCAGTAATCCAGCGATAATGCTCTTCTGGTGCAAAATTTTTCTCCGCCTTTTCCCTGGCATTGTTTCCCATTTCAACAATTTTATCTCGATTATCCAGCAGCAGATTAATACTGTCTGCTAGTTGGTTGTCATCTCCGGGGGTAAAGTGTAATCCATCCTTATGTGGTTCTATAAATTCAGTAATACCACCAATCTTGGCACCGATGACAGGTTTCCCCATGGAAAATGCTTCGTAAATAACCAATGGTGAGTTCTCATACCATTCCGAAGGAATTATTGAAAAGGAAGAATGACCCATCAATTCTTTCACTTCGGGCTTATTTTTATACCCGACAAACTCCACATTATGAATATGATTCTCTGTTGCAAATTCTTCTAAAGATGCTCGCTGTGGTCCATCTCCAATCAGAATTAATTTTGATCGTTTCACCTGTGTCATGGCTTTTAAAAGTGTTAAAACGCCTTTTTCATAAGAGAGACGACCGAGATAAACAAAGTAATCCTCGTAAACCGGACTGAATGGGAATTGATCCAGCCAGGTGACTAAGAAATGATGTTCGACTTTTTTTTCGTCAATTCCACCTTTTACCAGCATCTGCTTCATGAACGCGGATGGAGTGTGAAATAATCCCACATTTCTTTTGTAAGTTTTTAAAAATTTGTGGCAATAAGCTTCAAGCGCGATCAATGCACTGGCTGCCAACGAGTTCTTATGGCATTTTGTAAAAAGCGGTTGGTAAAATTTGCCGCCGAGACACTTCTCACAAATCCTATTTTCATGTTCGATATAAAATCGATAATTCGGGCAAATCAATTTATATTGATGCACCGTCTGAACAACTGGAATCCGGTGTTTGCGTAATGAATGCAAAATTGACGGCGAAATTTGGTGATCGATCATGTGCAAATGCGCCACATCCGGTTGTATTGTTTCAATTAATGCCTCAATTTTTTTCCGTGCATGAAATGAATATACCAGTCGTGCAGCTTCTTTTAATTTTTGCAAACTAAACGGTACATCATAGTCAACATGGTCAACAAAATATTCGCTGTATTCAGATTGAAAATTATTCTTATCTTTCATGGCAAATGGAATAATCTCATGTCCATTTTTTTCAAGCAATTCTTTTAGATCGAATAAATAACGCTCAGATCCACCTTTGACAAAATAATATTTGTTGACCATTAAAATTTTCATTCGCCGTTTTACTTGATGAAATTCACTGTTTAAGGACTAATTAGTGCCTGAACGAAAAGTCCTGTTTTTGTCATTTCGACCGAAGGGAGAAATCTGGTTAATCCACAAATTTATCGTGATATAAAGATTCCTCGACTCCGCTTCGCTCCGCTCGGAATGACAGGTTTTACTAGTTTTCGCCCAGGCACTAATTACCTATTATAAAATTTCATAAATGATCGTCTTCAATCCCACAATCGAATCATCTTTATAAATCAATTTTAATTCTGGCGGAGCCTGGCTTTCATCCAATAAGTAATTGATCGTTGGGAAGTCTTTTTTATTTTTTTCATTCAAAGATAGATACTGGGCTCCTCGATTTCGGGCATAGGCTAGAACTCGATCCAGTTCATTTTGTGGGATAGAGACCGCATCTTTAATATTATAATTTCCAGCATAGAAACTGATTGCATGACTCCACGCCATGACAACCGGAGTTTCACTACAATGATCTTTCAACCACAATCCTGCTTTTTTCTGTTCAATAGGTTCTACCCATTTTTCAATACCATAAGGATTCTTCATTGCCATTCGTATTAAACCTGAGCAGATAAAACTTCCCACAACTATTAATATAAGCAGTGTTTTTAAAGCTAACAGAAACCTTCTATTCCAACAAATTTGAACAGATAACAATGTTTGCTGGAACCACTCAAGTAATTTCTCTAATCCCATCCCACTCCATATTAAAACAATCGGTACCATTTGCAGCATGTATCTCTCAGTTATATGAAACATTGGGATTAGCAGGTACCAAAAAAATATGACATAACACAATAAATATAACTCTCTCCAAATCCTTTTGTTATCCCAGGGCTTTCCAAATAATCCAAGTACCATCAAAATTAACATCGGTAAACTTAAAACCTGACTGATTCCAGTCGTTATGACTTCATAAAAATTTTTCGTATATTTTTTAATAATGAGATATGGAGTAATAATAACTTTTTCTTTACTGGAATCTGTATCCTTGTTTTGACTGTTTTGCTGATATTGTTTCAGGAATTCACCCGTATGATAAATATCATCATCTGGCAGGCGCGTATTATCTTCATTTAAAAGCAGCCAGGGATTCAAATTTTTGTCTTTATTTTCCATCGCGGTAATAGAACCCTGCATATTTGCAGCGCCTTTAGAGCTTACCGTCCATCTGCCCGTCACATCATGGAGATAGTAAAAATAAGGCGAACTTATAATTATAAATGATATTATCCCACTAAATACAATGAAGACCAATCGGAAATCATGATTTTTGATTATCTGAAAAATTGTCACGCAAGCCGTTACTCCAACAAACACAATTAAAAAACCGATTCCTTCCGGACGAGTGAGGTAAGCCAGGCTGAATAATCCCCCAACTATTAGAGCTAATCCAATTGATTTTTTTAGAAGAGTTACAAATCCCAGAATTACTCCTGTTATAGCCATAAAAATATAAAGCGATTCAGTCAGAGCCGAGACACTGCTTTCTATCATCATTGGGAAAAAAGCATATAACAAAGAACAAAACCAGGCAGCTTTTTTCGAGAAATATTTTACCGTAAAAAGATAAATTGGTACAATTAAAAGCGTACCAAACAGGACTGACACCAATCTGCCCGCGAGTTCATAATCAGGAATAATTTTCCCGAATAAAGCAACAGTTAATGGATATAACGGCGACCAGTACGGATGAAGCACATGATTAAATCCATGAATTGCTCCGCTGGCACCCAATTTCACATAATTGACCTCATCCCAGCCGATTGCATACTCAAATCGCAGAAAAAATATTCGGATTACCAGGGCAATTGTTAGCAAAATTGCCAGAGAATAAAATTTATTTGTTGATATTTTTTTCACACCTGATATCATGAGTCAATCTACTTATTTCCATTACAGCAACCATTCATCTTAACGAACAACTTTTCATAACCATCAGCAATCCGATCCCAGGTGTAAGCCTCTTTGATGCGAGCAACTGCTTTTGATTGATATTCTTTGACGATTTTCGGTTTGTCGACAAGATACTGCAATTTGTCGCGCAAATCTTTCCAATCACTTGTTTTGAAATAAGGTCCTGCTTCTCTAATCACTTCCCGATGCTCGGGCACATCATTGGCCAGCACACAATTGCCAAATCCCATGCCTTCTAGTAACGCCGGGTGCGTTCCACCGACTTCTGTTGCCTGAACATATATATAGGCATGGGACTGAAATTCTCGATACCCTTTTCCAAAAACATAGCCTGTAAAAATAATTCTTGTATCTTTAGTAGCTTTCAAATTTTTAATGTAATTTGTGCTGTATGGAGCATCACCAACCATCACCAGCTTCATATCAGTTTTAACCTGTTCGAAAGCTTTGACAACAAGATGCGCATTATTCTCGGGTTCCATGCGGCTGACGTATAAGATATATTGACCGGGTTTTACATTGAATTTATCAAGCACATCAGTTGTCGGTTCTTTTTCCGTTGGTGCGCCATACGGAATAAAGGTTGAAAATTTTTTGAACCGCTTTTGATAATATAATTTAATGAAAATCGAATCAGTAACCACCTGATCGGGAAAAATGGTCGACAAAAATTCTGAGACTCGATAAAACAGTTTTCCAGCCATATTCCACTTGTCTCTTTGCCATTCCAATCCATCAACATTAATGGCAACCTTTTTACCTGTTAGACGCGGGACAAAAGAGAAAACAGCATTGGCACTGTTGCAGATTAAAACGACATCGTATTTTCGTTTTAATGAATGCAACACACATAAAAACGTATGCGCCACAGTATCAAAATATTTATGACTGATTGTTGGTAAAAGAACGACTTCCACTCCCTTATAATATTTTTCTTTGAAATCGATAATATTTGTCCGACCGTAAACTGTTACTTCATGCCCCTTCTCTACCAATCGAGTGCTCAGATTTTCCGCAAATGTTTCAAAACCACCGTAATTAGCTGGAATCCCCCGGATTCCCATGATTGCTATTTTCATATTCTCCCATATTAAAGATTATAAGAGTTGATCTTCATCATTTTTGAAATTTTCCAGATGAAAGGATTCCAGATACCTAGCATTTGACATTTTGCTTCAGAAAAAAATCCTTCGCCCCTAACCCAGAATCTCGGAATAGCATATAAATCTTCTGTTTTAGTGATAAATCTATTATCTATTGACGTTGCAAATTCAAATCCATGCTTTACTACAAATTCCTTCGAACGCTGATCATAAATTCCTTCAGGATAAGAAAAGAGTGTTATGCTGTTGTTAATCCAATGTTCGATTAGTTCTTTTGACCTTTTAAGCTCATACTCAAGTTCTGCATCTGTACAATTTGGCATGATAACATGGTTAACAGTGTGACATCCAATTGTTATTTGGGGTAGTTTAGAAATATTAATTACATCCTGAACAGTCATGGCTTCTCTTGTCATGCTTTTAGAAAACTTCTTTTCTAATCCTTCAATAAGTTCTTTTCTTCTATTTTCTTTGATACGACGCATTTTTTTAATAGTATTACAATCCTCAGGTAGATATTTGCCATATTTTGTAACATAACTCCACCAAAACACACCCCCGTGTTCAATGGGATCAGTTGAAATAAAAAACGTTACCGGTATGTCGTATTCGATTATTGTTGGGATGACATTACTGATGTTTTCTTTCCAGCCATCATCAAAGGTGATCCACACGGCTCGTTCGGGAATTGATTCCGCTCCGTTAAGATATGATATCAATTGCTTAGTAGAGATAAAAACGAAACCATTTTCTTTTAACCATCTGATGCATTTTTTGAAAAACTCTTTACTTATGGTGTGAAAAAATAGCGGCAAAATCTTATGATCAGACATTGCTTCTTTTTTTGCCCGATGATAAGAGCCAGATAATATTAAACCAGTTGCGATTAGTCCACCGATAACATTTCTCAATATTCTTCTCAAATTTTCCATACTAAAAAAATCTGTAGTGTGAATTAAAGTTCAAAATAAAAATCCAGGTCCGATTCTGCCATGGTGGCAAATACAAAACGTCTTTCATCAATTATTTCCTGGGGAATATTAAACCGGGCATTGGCAAAAATGTGTATTGGATCCTTCTTTTTTATAAATAAATTTTTTCTTAATATCTTATCAAAAAAACCATAAGAGCTCATAGTGAATACTCCATCAAATCCACCACTTTTGGCTAATAACTTTACAGCACGCAAGATTAACTTAAATTTATTTTGATCTTCGAATGGTACTCTATAATCAACGATGGCTAAAAGATTTAATCCCTTCGTGACAATTCTTCTTACAACAAAATAGGTGGTTGAATCAGATTCAACTAATAGGTAAAAGAAATATTTGTCCTGTTTTATTAAAAATCGCCACTTTAAAAACTCTAAGGAACGCGAAAATTCCAAAATTTCATCATTCCAATTATGATGTTCCCATTGTTCAAGTGATCTAACACGTTTAAAACTAAAACCTCTGATCGATAATTCTTCAGGAAATTGAAATTCTCTAACTTCTTTATTATTAGAATTAAATTTATCTTTAAATTTTTCATTTAGAACGAATCGGAATAGGCTGGATATTTTTCTAATCCACATATAGATGTATAGATTACCGATGATTTTGTTTTTCAAAGAAAAATGAATTCTTGTTGCTGCTTCTGAGGTACCAATCCCAAAATATGGAAAAAATCTCTTATATGCTTCCTGGGTCAATAAATAACCAATGCCTTTTTTTCTATATTCTTTTAATAAATATAAATCAAATGCATAATAACCTTTTTGGATATTTCCTCCATAATAATATTCGAAGGGTGTTAGCAAATGTTGTCCCACTATTTGATCATTTTCATTGCAAGCTGCTATAATATAGGGATTCGATTTGTCTGTTAACAGTGGATTGTCAAAAATTAGAAAATTGAGTCTTTCTACCACATCATCGCGTGTGGTGTCTATTTTTTTATTAAACTCAAAAAAATCATCAATCCTATTCTGTGTTATATCACATATCTTCATACCAAGCTCCAATTAAACAGACTATTTTTGCTCCTAACGTCAATTCATAATGTAATTAAATATTTGTCAAATAATTCTTTGTATTTCTTACCAATCATTTTCCAATCAAAATTGTTTACTACGTACTCTCGTCCACTCATTTTTAAAGATTTTCTTAAATCTAAATCTTCCAGAATACGAATCACCGCCTGACTGATTTGCTGTGAGTTTTTTTGTTCGACTAACAGACCGGATTTCTCGTGAACGACACACATCGGTATCCCGCCAATATTCGTACCAATGGTGCAACAGCCAGACGCCATAGCTTCTAAAAAGACGACTCCCTGTCCTTCCAGATCACCACTCTCAGGAATGATGGAAGGACCGATAAAAATATCTGCGGATGCATAGTATTGCGGAAGTTTTTTATTATCAATATCCCCTTCAAAATAAACACTATCTGTTAATTTCAGGTCGTGAGTTAATCGTTTCAAATCGTTTGCCAATAAACCATTTCCAATGATTAATAATTTTGCTGTATCAAACTTCTCTAGAATTTTAGGAAACGCTTTGACCAGGTATTCAACTCCCTTTTTCTCAACGAGTCTGCCAACAAACAATAATAACGGATCATTATTGGTTACATATTTTTGGCGTATTTTATTATCACGAAATTCTGGACTGAACAGGTCTGAATAAACGCCTAACGGCACCACAGAAATATCAATTTCGGCAATTCCAAGTTTATTGATTTCGTTAGTGATCGCGGGTGTGAGTGCAACCACATGATCGGCTCGTTTTAAACTGTACTTTACAAAATATCTCAAAATTGGATTTGTAATCCCAATATCTCCGCCCAATACATTAATGACAACAGGAACTTTGATCAATCTTTTCATCATCACACCGACAAAACCTTGTGGCAAAATAAAATTGGCATACAATAAATCAATATTTTCTTTTTTTATTAATCGAACAACCGCCAACATCTCAAAAAGAAAAAGAAAAGGGATCAGAAAATAATTAAATTTACTGCGCAAAAGGTTTGCGAAGATTCCACCGTTATAACATAATCGTTGCCACTTGTAGGGCAAGAAGTATGAAAATCTTCTGATTTCAACTTCTCCCCAAGTTTCTTTCTTTTTCGCTCCTTTTGCATGGGGAACAAGTACGAAAACCTTGAAATATCGTGCCAGCGCCTGCGCCATATCTGAAATAAAGGGAGGTTCACTGTCTCCCTTCCACCGGGGAAAAGTACTGGTTGTCAAAAGTATTTTTTTCACCAACAGCCTCGTTAACTCTGTATTTTCTTGAATGCTTGAAAAATTTAGCTACCCAGACATAGCCCACCTCTTATAATTTGCAACATCCTTTTCTATAGTTCATGCTTTAATTCTCCAACCTGAAAGGAAGCACAGATTTGCAAATATAATGCCAGTCCATGTTCAAGAAAATTCACAAACTAAAACCGGGAGCTTTGTTAATTGAATACAAAGCTATTCCAATTTTCGTAATATCTCTGTTTACCGATTTACAAATTTTCTAATCACATCAACAATGAAATCGATGTCGTCATATTTGAGATCAGGATAAAGGGGTAATGTAACCTCTCTTTTGGCTATATCTTCGGTGACAGGCAAGCTGGGATTCGATTGAAGATATTTTTTATGATATGTAAATCTATGAGCAGGGGGATAATGAATACTCGTCTGAATTCTATTTTCCTTCAAAAATTTCATAAATTGTTCCCGATTAAGACTGGGACTGAGAATAATCGGGAAAATATGATAACTTGAGATACCGCGATGCTGTCTAAATGGAATTTTTATGGCCCCAATATCATCGAGCTTTTTCCAGTAATATTCAACCAGTTCCTTCCTTCGCTGGTTGTTAGCTGTTAATTTATTTAATTGAACCAAACCTAAAGCTGAACAGATCTCGGTAACCCGGTAATTATAGCCCAGGTCAACTACATCATAAGAATACGCATGACCTTGATACCGATCCAGGCTCAAAGATGTCATGCCATGGGATCTTAATAATTTTATTTTTTCAGCCAATTCATCTCGATGCGTGACGATCATGCCGCCCTCGCCAGTCGCCAAATTTTTATTCGAATAAAAACTAAAGCACCCACAATCCCCAAACGCACCGCACAATATATCATTCAATTTAGCCCCTGGCGCATGGGCAGCATCCTCTATCACGAATAAATTGTATTGCTTTGCCAGCGACATGATTCTTTCCATATTGCAGGGATACCCGGCATAATGAACGACCAAAATCGCCTTCGTCTTCGATGTGATTTTGTGTTCAATATCATCTGGCGAAATCGTCAAATCATCTTCGCTGATCACATCAGCAAAAATGGGCGCGGCGCCGGTATAGATAATTGAATTGATAGATGCAATAAATGTCAACGATGGGATAATAACTTCATCTCCCGGTCCCATGCCTGCTGCAACAGTGGCGAGATGAAGCGCGGTTGTTCCATTGGTGACAGCACAACCGTGTTTCACATCGATATAATTACAAAATTGTGTTTCAAACTGGCGCGTAATCTCCCCCAGGCTAAGCCAGCGAGATTGAATAACTTTAGTTACCGCGTTTAATTCATCCGTATTATAGTTGCTTTCAAATAACGGAATCTTCCACTGATTCATCTACTGTTCCTTGGGTATATTCACATCAAAATCCAACAATTTTATAAATCTCACCTGCTCCAAATCCTGTTCATTGCGATCAGTGAAAGCTGCTGATATTTCGTAATTCCCTGACGATGTGCTATCCGGCAATTCCCAAAAAATTTCGTCTTTTACGATTTCATTTAGCTGCCACAAGGTTGTGGGAAAAACGCTAAACACAGGTTCATGATTCTGGTAATAGGTTTGATCTTCATGTTGATATTTAACAACAACCTGGTAATTTTTGTCCACTGTTTCTTGTGCTGACCAAAAACAGGTAAAATGTATGGCGTATTTCCAGCGAATTGCCTCGCTATTTTCGACAGGGTAATAAGCTTTCAGGAGTGGAAATAATTTATATCCCATAAATTGTATTGCTGAGTTCATTTCTTTTTTCGTAAACGTCTCGATAGCCGCTCCCACGTCGATTGCCAATTCTCTCAAGCCCTGCTGGTAATCGGCATCTTTTTTAAAGAGACATACTCCATCTTCGTAATGGACAACACCATACTGTTTATTGTTCAACACCGCGCGTATCGAGTCATTATCGGGCCAAAAATAAGGCAAATGAAAACTGGAACGGGTGACCAGTTGTACTGCTGGCGCATAAAAATCCCATAAAATATAATCCACATCCCCGATATTATCATTAAAAACGTAAAGCTGATGGCGTTGCGCCGCTTTCGGAATAAGTCGAGCTTCTGCTGTCAAAGAGCTTTCCTGGGGAATCATTTTAATAGTTTCATCGATAAAATGATGATGCTCGGATTTATCCCAGCGACCCAGTTCCAATACATTCGATTTCAGGAAAAAAAATACAATTGCTGCTATAAAAATCAGCGTTGAAGTGATCGATAAAACGTTCTCCCGTATCGCTCGTTCCTTATAACGATGCATCAATTTTCGCCGGAAAAACTCGTGAGCTTTTACCATGCCATATATTGCAGAGATAAATACAAACGGTGCAATCGTGGCACTGTAATAATGTTCAACATCATGCGTATAATAATAACTGCTCAACAAATTAATGGTAAATATCGGCAGAGCGATTAACAAAACTCGCCATTCCAAAAAGCTCAAAAACGCAACAGGGACGAAGATGTAGACAAAGTACAGGATATTATACTGCTTTGCCCAAAATTTAAATAAGTATAGCGGATCGTGAGACAACTGTCCCAAATGGCTCCAATGTGTATCAGCCCCTGCCATAATATCGAATTCGGGTAATCCTAATATTGTTCGTATCTTAAGCCGTTGGAACCAGATCAAAAACCAGATCGCACTGATAGCTGCAACAATCACGCCATGTTTTTTCTCTTTCAGCACAAAAAAGCTATAAATTCCCATCATGCCTAAAATAAGGGCTGAATCCTCGCGGCACATCAGGGACAATAAAGCGAACGAATAAAATAATTTGACGTTTTTCTTTACTAAAAAATAAAATGTAAAGATCAATAACGGCGCGGCAAAGGTGACGCCATGCACATCTGCTAAATTCGCATTTTGTATCGCGGGATACATCAAATAGGCGAACGAAAATGTCACCGCTGATGATTTGTCGTGAATAATATTTTTACCCAACCAATAAATAGGCAATGCCCCCAACGCCACAACAACGGTTTGTAAAATCAAAATGGTGTAAGGGTGAGCAAATATTTTGTAAATGAATGCAATCAGAACAAAGATAAATTCCCAATGCGCCATCCAGAACCGGGTCATGGGATAACCCATATTGATGCTATCCTGTAAAATCCAGCCCTTACTGGTATTCCAGATGACCTGGATCATGGTGCCAAGATCATAAGCGCCTGTTTGATAGCTTTCAAATCGCCGGATGCTGAGATAACTAAAGACAATGATATAGACAATGATCATCCCCCAGAGCATAAAGAATTGTGAAGAGCGGTCTTTCTTTCGACTTCCCCCCCTGGTTTTCAGTTTCCGCTTAGAAGGTTGTTGTTTTCTTTTTGCTGCCATTTAATCCCTTTTAATTTAATAGTTCCCGATAAACATTTATGGTTTGTTCCGCAATGATTTGTATAGTATAGTTTTTTTCAAATTTATCCCTGCTAATTCTTCCAAATTGTTTAGCTGTCCCCGGTCTGTCCAACAGTTCATTTACTTTTTCTGCCAATGAAATTGGTTCTCGCACGGGGAAAATGTAACCATTTACACCGTCTTCAATATACCCGCTGCTGCCTTCAACCGTGCACACGGCTGGCAGCCCACTTGCCATAGCTTCCAGGGTTGAGAGCGGGCTGCCCTCAGAAAGTGACGGCAGGACAAATACCATCGCTCTTTTGTATAGATCAGCTAATTCCCCAGGTGGAATTCCACTCACAACCTTAAAATTTTTGATCTGAGCAATTTTTTTTTGAAGAAACTTGGGAATTCTGGATGCAACCGCCAGAATATTGCCATTAATATGTGGCGCTGCATCAACCAATGTGTCAAAACCTTTTCCTATCGATCCCCGTCCAACAAAAATTACTGACCTGTCTTTCTTTGACCAGTCCCATTCCGGCGTAAATTGTGATGGATCAAGCCCATATTTAAGAATAACAAACTTCTCCGCATCAACCTGGTAATTTTCAATCAAATACTGCTTAAACTCGTCCTTACACACAATTATCCGGTCGGCGTTTGGATATGTCATCCGTTCTATTTTTCGAATCCACGCGTTAACAATTGGATTGAAAATTAGCTTATATTTAATGGGCAAAACATTTTTATAAAGTGAATTCTGTCGTGATTGTAAATAATGAACCGATACAACGGTCGGGACTTTAGGCTGGTACCATGCATAAGAAGCGGCTGCTGTGAAATGAATGATGTCAAACTGTTGCTCGATCTGTGGCAGGTATCGCCTCCCCAGGTATGGGTAAATCATCATTTCCCTGATATTGGGAAATAATTTAATAAATTTCGGAATTCTTGTTTTTAAACCATTGGTGTATGAAAATATTTCATAATCCAATTTCACAGTTGAATAATAGGATGACAAACGATTCGTCCATAACGAAATTCCACCAAAGCCATACGTCTTATAACATTCATCAATTAACGCCAATCTCATAATCTTCCATTACAACAAATTACTTGATATTTCCGGATCAGGAATTTTCCCTATTATTCTCTTATTTGAACTACTTGGTTGTGCGAATCTTTCAATTAAATAGAGAATAGCTAATGCAATATATGAAATCAACCGATTGAGTAAAATCATAATTATTGCAATTTCACCCAGCTCGTAAAAAATTTTATACAGGTAAGCTCCTGTAATTTCACGCACGCCTAATCCACCAGGTAAAGGCGCAACTAAGACAATAATATTGGTAAATGCCCCGACAAAAATTATAAAATTTAATGGGATTTTGAATCCCAGGCTTAACAGAACAAGATAATCACTCACAAACAAGACGAATAGGTAACCAAATGTAATAACAATACTCCACAGAATCAAGTCCACCCGTTTACGGGTCAATTGAAATGCCATGATTATATTTTTGTTAATATTTGATGATTGTATTTTATCCCTGAATAAAATAAATAAAATTATAAATAAAGTCAAGCATAAAGGAACAATCCAAATATTACGGAGATCGATATAATTGGCAAGCAAGTTGAAAATTGTTTTGAAATATCCACCTATGAAAACCACTACTAAAAAAAATATTGTGGTTATGGAATAATCCAGTGACACTTCCCCAAACAAAGATGGCAGGGAACTCGAGATGGGAATACTTTCCATCTTCTTTAAAAAATAAGCCTTAGTGGGATACCCAACTTTTCCTGGTGCGGTCTGATTCAAAAGTATAGAGCTAATTGCAATTCGAAAAATTGACT